>OIZT01000008.1_pt1 | contig 207742 bp, 169 predicted proteins | sample 1588611 | NCBI WGS metagenome assembly OIZT01 (sample SAMN03283278) | human gut metagenome | biome: human-associated habitat; material: feces | host: Homo sapiens | place: Peru | collected 2012
CTCATTCCCAACTGTTTACGTTCCAACCTCTCTTATTCTCCTTTGGCTGCTTTAGAGCTTTATGTTAGAAGCTAAAACACAGTGTTTTACAAAGCAATTCATAACTTGTTGACTATCAACAGATTGCAAAACCATTTTTCGGCAACTAAAAATAGTTGGGAAAAGAAGCAATTTTCCCTGTATGACAAGCGTTTCTTTATAAGAAAGTATACAGAAAACAATCCCTATCATGATATTCTATTTTTCAGGAACAGGCAATACAAAATGGGTGGCAGAGCAACTTGCCAAAATCACAAACGAACGCCTCATCAGCATAGCAGACTGTCTAACAACACAGAAAGAAGGCAATAACCAACAACTGGAGTTTACGCTTGCCGAAGGAGAACGCATCGGCTTTTGCTTTCCTGTACACGGTTGGCGACCACCATTCGTTGTAAGGCAATTTGCAAGACAACTGAAGCTCTACAATAGCAAGGGACACTATTGCTATGCGTTTGCCACATGTGGGGACGACATAGGACGCACGTTCGAGCTTTTCAATGAAGATCTGGGCATCATAGGTCTGCACACCGATAGCGTATTCTCCATCATCATGCCCGAAAGCTATCTCTTTCCCCTGATTGACATGATAGACCGTCCGGAAGTGGCAGAAAAGAAAAAAGAAAACGGCCAAGCCGCTTTAGCACTGATTGCACCGGACATTGTGGAAAAGAAAAAAGGTCTGCGCAAGGTCAATGAAAGCAGATGGCCTCGTCTCAATAGCTTTATATTGGGACATTTCTTTCTGCATCAATGGGTGCGCGACACTCCTTTTAAGGTAGACAACAAGCTTTGTGCACGTTGTGGGCTTTGCGCAAGAGTGTGCCCAGTGAAGAACATCACCGCCCCGAAAGGCCAATTGCCCCAATGGCAGCATAACGGGCTTTGCACGACATGTTTCTCCTGTTACCACCATTGTCCGAAACATGCCATCAACTTCGGGTTGCGCACCAAAGGGAAACGGCAGTATTATTTCAAATAGACGATGGCGTATCACCTAAAAAAGGCGGTACATGGCTTTGTCATTCCAAGCTTTTGAGCTATCTTTGTAGCCAGAACTAACAGGGAAAGCAGAAAGATTGAAATGCAACAGGAAAGCCCCATACAAATTCTCCAACGGCAACGACTACTGCTCCAAATGGAATATTATGCCGAAAAAGAGGCTTTTCGCAAACAAACCGAAGTGGTAGGCATAGAGCGAAAAGTAAAGCGGGGTGACGCATGGTTTCCCCTGCGCATCGGCAAAAGCTTCTACAACTCGCTCAACCAATTGGCTTTAGAGGTGTTTCGCACCAAAGACCAAGACACCGAACACAACTTTGAATTCGGGCGTCCATTGGTTTTTTTCCAATCGGGCACTACACTGAAATACTTCAATTTTACGGCTACCGTCTCTTACGTCGAAGGCGACCGCATGGTGGTGACCATTCCCGATTCGGCTCCGCTCATCGACTTACAGGGCGCTACGGTACCTATCGGATGCCAACTGTCGTTCGACGAAACGTCATACCGCACTATGTTTGATGCCTTAGACCGTGTGGCCAAAGCAAAAAACGGGCGATTGGCTTACCTTCGTGACCTTTTCTATACAACAAAGAAAGCCGAACGGTTCTCTTTCGCGCCCATGAGGTTCCCCTGGCTCAACCCTACTCAGGAGAGAGCGGTCAACGAAGTGCTTTGGGCAAAAGACGTGGAAGTGGTGCATGGACCTCCCGGAACAGGAAAAACCACCACGCTGATAGAGGCCATCAACGAAACACTGATGCGCGAAAGCCAAGTGTTGGTGTGCGCACAAAGCAATATGGCGGTTGACTGGATATGTGAGAAGTTGGTTGACAGAGGCATCAACGTCCTACGAATAGGAAACCCTACGCGCGTAAACGACAAAATGTTGGGGTTTACTTACGAACGGCGTTTCGAAGCACATCCCGACTATCCACAACTATGGGCCATCCGCAAGGCCATAAGAGAGCTACACAACCACCGCAAAAAAGGCTCGGAGAACTTCCATCAAAAGCTGGAACGGCTGAAAGCCCGCGCTACTGAGATTGAAATACGCATCAATGCCGAATTGTTTGGCGAAGCACGAGTAGTGGCAAGCACACTCGTAGGCTCGGCACATCGTCTGCTGGAAGGTCGAAAGTTCGGGACTTTGTTTATAGACGAGGCTGCACAGGCGCTGGAAGCAGCCTGCTGGATACCCATAAGGCGCGCTTCCAGAGTGATATTGGCAGGCGACCACTGCCAACTACCCCCTACCGTGAAGAGCATAGCTGCCTTGAAAGCCGGTTTGGGGAAAACACTGATGGAACGAATTGTAGAAAACAAGCCCGACGTGGTGACGCTCTTGAAAACCCAATACCGCATGAACGACTTGATTATGCGGTTTTCAAGCAACTGGTTCTACCACGGATTGGTGGAAAGTGCACCACAAGTGCGCTATCGCGGCATATTGGACTACGACATTCCCATGGAATGGTTGACCACCGAACAACCGGCAAGCACACCCGTCACAACCAATAGCGAAGACATTTCCACGCCTTCTTCCCTCAATGGAACACCTTGTCTGGGTGAGGAGTTTGTAGGTGCCAACTTTGGACGCATCAACAAACAAGAAGCCCAACTCACCCTTGACACCTTGGAACGTTATCTCAACAAAATAGGGAAACAACGGGTGCTGGACGAGCAAATAGACATCGGCATCATCTCGCCCTATCGGGCACAGGTGCAATACCTGCGACATCTGATAGCCAAACGCACCTTCTTCAAGCCTTTCCGCCGATTGCTAAGTGTCAATACCGTGGACGGTTTTCAAGGACAAGAACGCGATGTGATTCTCATCTCGCTTGTCCGCTCGAACGATGAAGGGCAAATAGGATTTCTGAAAGACCTCAGACGGATGAACGTGGCCATCACCAGGGCTCGCATGAAGCTCATTATCCTCGGCGATATCGGCACTATGGGACAACATCCTTTCTACAAACAACTGTGGGAATATATCCAATCATTGCAAACTACCGAATGACATGCTACAACGCGACTACTTCATACGCATCATACAGGAGTTTATGGCGGCCCTGGCTGCTTTTCTCGAAAAAGAAAAAGACACTCCAGACAAGGGGCTAAAGGAGCTCTATCGTCAATATGTTGGCGACTATGACACCCTGCGCAACCTTACAACAGACGAGCTTTTGGGTTATGCCAAAGAACAATGGAAAGCAGAAGAACGAGTAGACCGCATTGAAATGGTGGCCGAGCTGCTATATGCTGAAGCTTCTCTACGGCAAAATCCCCTACGAGACATGCTCATGCAAAAAGCTTTCAGGGCCTTTGACTACGTTGACACACATAGCAACACCTTCTCTATTGGAAGAAAACAAAAAATGGCTACTATACAACAAGAGCTGAGAAAAGCCAAAAGTTCAGACCAAGCCTCCTGAAAAGACACTCTCAACCATAAGATTTTTCAACAAAAACCATTATAGATTATGAACAAGAAATTAGTTATAACCTCCTTGACACTACTCTTTGCCAGCACAGTGAGCATTTGCGGACAATCGCGCTTCGAACTCAATGCACACGAAGTGGCACAGCAAATGGGCGTGGGATGGAACCTTGGCAACACAATGGAAGCCAACGTACCCTCGCTAAAGGCCGAAACGTCATGGCAAGACACACCCACTACGCCTGCGCTTATCAAGTTTGTCAAGGCTCAAGGATTTAAGTCTGTACGCATACCTGCATCCTGGCATTGCCATTTAGACAAGGGTACAACACACATCAACGACGAATGGATGGCCCGTGTGCAAGAGATTGTAGACTATTGCATACACGATAGCCTATATGTAGTGCTCAATTCACACTGGGACGGAGGGTGGCTTGAAGATAGTTTTGACAACGTTAGCGATGAAAACGTTTCTGCCAAAAGCGATACCTTGCAAGCTATCTGGACACAAATTGCCGACAGATTCAAAGGTTATGACGAGCATTTGCTCTTTGCCGGACTGAACGAACCAAGCCATGGATACAACAACGGGAAATTTACAGACCGTATGATGCTTGCCCTTCTGCAGTATGAGCAAGTGTTTATCGATGCCGTACGCAAAACTGGAGGCAACAACCTTAAACGCATTTTGGTCATTCAAGGGCCTGCCACAAACATTGACGAAACCTGTAAACCGGTCTATGCCTCACAACTGCCCGACGATGTGGAGCCCAATCGGCTTATGGTGGAGGTACACTATTACGACCCTTGGAATTTCTGCGGTATGGAAAAAGATGAATCTTGGGGAGAAATGGCTTACTATTGGGGAAAAGACAATCACGTCAACTCTTCCAAGCGCAATGCCAAATGGGGCGAAGAAGACCATCTGAAAAAGCAATTCAAGTCGATGAAGGAAAACTTTGTAGACCGTGGCTACCCCGTAATTTTAGGAGAATTCAGTGCCAACTGGCGACAACTGAAAGGCGAGCAAGGCGAAAGCCAACAAGCACATGACGCCTCTATCTACCAATATTTTAAAGATGTTACCCATGAAGCTTTAAAGAATGGACTTGTTCCGATGGTCTGGGATATCAACCACACCGACTTCCCTACCATGACGGTGATAGACAGAAAGACGCTGAAAGTGTTCTGTACGCCTGCCATGAATGGCATCAGAAAAGGTCAAGAAGAATAAATAAAGCTGAAACAAAACCATTAGGGGTGAGCCTTACAACAATTGAAGGCTCACCCCTAATAGCATAATGAATGTCTTATTCACCCGTTAACAGAAAGGTTAACAAACCTGACTGCCTGGTTTTACTTCGCCAAGAACAGTAGTAACGTTGAGGTTCCCATTAAAGTTCTCCGCACTCAATATCATTCCTTGACTCTCGATGCCCATCAGCTTACGGGGAGCAAGATTGGCAATGAAGAGCACATCCTTGCCTATCAAGTCCTTCGGATCGTAATAGGCAGCGATGCCGGAGACAATGGTACGCTCCACTCCAGAACCGTCGTCAAGCGTAAACTTCAACAGTTTCTTGGCTTTCTTTACCTTTTCACAATTCAAAATGTGGCCTACACGAATGTCTAACCGTTCCCAATCTTCAAAAGGAACATCCGGTTTGATTTCTTTGGCTTTGTATTCGGCCTCGGCCTTTGCCTCTGCTGCGGCCTCGTTGGCACGCTTTGTTTCTTCCAACTTACGGAGTTGGGCATCGATGGCCTCGTCTTCTATCTTTTGGAACAACAATTCTGGTTCGGCCAACTGATGGCCTGCTTCAAGCAAGTCGGTACGTCCGAGTTCGCTCCAGTCAAATGCAGACATATTAATCAGTTTGCGAAGCTTTGCAGAAGAGAAAGGAAGGAACGGTTCGAAAGCGATGGCAAGGTTGGCAACAAGCTGTAACGAAATGTTGAGAATGGTCTCAACACGCTTCGGATCGGTCTTCCACACTTTCCAAGGTTCACACTCCGTAATGTATTTATTACCGATTCGGGCCAGATTCATGGCTTCTTTTTGTGCTTCACGGAACTTGAAGATATCAAGATAAGCTTCCATCTTGTCCTTCACATCCTGGAACTCGCTAATAGCTTGACGGTCTACTTCCTGCAATTCGCCACACGCTGGCACAACACCAGCCCAGTACTTCTTGGTTAACTGCAACGCTCTGTTGACAAAATTTCCATACACTGCCACCAACTCAGAGTTGTTGCGCTCTTGAAAATCTTTCCATGTGAAGTTATTGTCTTTTGTCTCTGGAGCATTGGCGGTAAGCACATAACGCAACACATCCTGCTTTCCTGGGAAATCCACGAGATATTCATGCAACCATACTGCCCAGTTGCGGGAAGTGGAAATCTTGTCGTTCTCAAGGTTAAGGAATTCGTTTGCAGGAACATTGTCCGGCAAAATATAATCGCCATGCGCCTTCAACATCACAGGGAAGATGATGCAGTGGAAAACAATATTGTCTTTTCCTATGAAATGAACCAAGCGGGTTTCAGGGTCTTTCCACCACTTTTCCCAAGAGCCCCAACGCTCAGGATTGCGTTCGCAGAGTTCCTTTGTATTGGAAATATATCCTATCGGGGCATCAAACCATACATAAAGCACCTTTCCTTCGGCTCCTTCAACGGGCACGGGAATACCCCAATCAAGGTCACGGGTCATGGCTCGGGGCTGCAAATCCATATCCAACCACGACTTACACTGCCCATAGACATTGGGACGCCACTCTTTGTGCTCTTTAAGTATCCACTCTTTCAACCAGTCCTGATACTCATTGAGAGGCAAATACCAGTTTTTTGTTTTCTTGACAACAGGTTTCGAGCCACTGATAGTGGACTGTGGGTTGATCAGCTCCATCGGACTAAGGTCAGAACCGCACTTCTCGCATTGGTCGCCATAAGCTTTAGGGTTGTGGCAATGAGGACATTCACCTGTAATATAGCGGTCGGCAAGGAACTGGTGAGCCTCTTCATCATAATACTGTTCGCTCTCCCGTTCTACAAGTTTCCCTTCGTCGTAAAGCTTCTTGAAGAAATCAGAAGCCAACTTGTGGTGAGTGGAACTCGTGGTACGACTATATATATCAAAAGAAATGCCAAACTCCTCAAAACTTTTCTTTATCATTTCATGATAGCGGTCGCATACGTCTTGTGGAGTTATGCCCTCCTTTTTGGCACGTAAGGTTATAGGCACACCGTGTTCATCACTTCCTCCGATAAAAACGACTTCTTCCTTCTTCAAGCGAAGATAACGTACATATATATCTGCTGGTACATACACTCCGGCCAAATGTCCTATATGAACGCCTCCATTAGCATATGGAAGAGCTGCTGTAACCGTTGTGCGTTTAAATTTCTTCTGTTCCATGTTCGTCTTTCTTTTTATATTTTAGGGACAAGTCTGTCGGTTCTATATCTCTGAAAAGCTATCGCAGCTCTTTCAGGTCATTGACCTTCCCCCGTGGAATCTCAATATTAGGATAATATTTTTGTATCTGATCGGCAAACCAATTCCAATCAAAGCCCCAAGGATCGTCACGTCTGGTAGGTGCAATGTCGGCATGACGCACTACATAATGGATGTTATAACGGGAGCAGATATCTTTGACAAGTGTCAAAAGGGCTGCATATTGAGCCTTGGTAGGACCGTTCGTCTTCGTGCTTACCACTTCTATGCCGATGGACGTGGGGTTCAGCATGGTGCGGTTGGTTCCTGGAAGACTGCTCTTTCCAGCTTGCCAAGCCACATCTTTCTCTTTAACCATTCGCAAAATTGATGCATCTCGGCATACCATATAGTGCGGAGCTACATCATAGTATTTGAATTGTGCTATGCAGCCTTTCGTACTAAACGTATCGGCAGAGTTTACTCCGTTTTTAAAAGAAGGCTCATGATAATTGGAATGAATAACGATTATGTCAACATCATCGGCCGTTCTATTGGCCACACGATGGCCATAAGGAACCTTGGCGGTAATATCCTCAATCTTCAAGGTCGTATCTTGAGGTTGGGTTTCGCCCTTTAATATTACACGAGAGGTGTTCGAACAAGTCTGTATGGAATGCACATTAAAAGCGAACAAAACAGCGATTACAACCAAAACGCCAATAAATAATTTTCGATTTCCCTTGAACATAATTATTAATAATGTTATTCTTCTGCAAAATTACGAATTTCTTTGCAGATAGAAAAGCGTTTAACAAAAAAACGAAATCTTGCTTTTTGTTCTATAATCCCCTTTCTGCCCAATCGCCACGATCAAGGTTTCTATAGCCAATGGCTTCGGCTATGTGGGAAGAAAGTATTTGTTCCGATCCTTCAAGATCGGCTATTGTTCGAGCCACTTTCAGAATTCGGTTGTATGCCCGAGCAGATAATTTCAAGCGCTCCATTGCTATACGCAGAATGTTAAGTCCTTCGCTATCGGGCTGGGCATACTGGCGGATAAGCCGTTCCGACATCTGTGCATTGCAATGAACGCCTTTCACTTCGTTGAAACGTTCTGTTTGAATAGCCCTGGCCTTAATAACCCTTTCCCTGATTTGGCCACTTGTCTCTCCCGGAGCGGCCTTTGAAAGATCTTTGAACGGAACGGGAGCAATCTCGCACTGAATGTCGATTCGGTCAAGAAGTGGGCCGCTAATCTTGTTCATGTAGCGTTGTATCTGACCGGGAGTACAGACACACGTATGCGTAGGGTCTCCATAATAGCCACAAGGGCAAGGGTTCATAGATGCTACAAACATAAACGAGCATGGATAAGTCACCGTGTACTTCGCTCTACTGATGGTGATTTGACGGTCTTCCAACGGTTGGCGCAATACTTCCAACGTATGTTTGTTAAATTCCGGCAACTCGTCAGCAAACAAAACACCGTTGTGAGCAAGACTAATCTCACCGGGCAAAGGCGACTGACCGCCTCCGACAAGAGCGACTTCGGATATTGTATGGTGTGGACTGCGGAACGGGCGTTGGCTAATAAGGCCCTCTCCTTTACCAATCTTTCCTGCAATAGAATGTATCTGGGTGGTTTCCAGACTCTCGGAAAGCGACAAGGGAGGCAGAATGCTGGGCAAACGCTTTGCCATCATGCTTTTTCCACTTCCTGGGGGACCAATCATTATCAGATTATGACCGCCAGCTGCAGCTACTTCCAAGGCTCGTTTAACACTCTCTTGTCCTCGCACATCACTGAAATCCAAGTCAAACTGATATTGGCGGGCATAAAATTCACGTCGTGTATCCACCACACAAGGTTCTGACGATGAGCTTCCATTCAAGAAATTAACCACTTCCAGAATATTATTCATGCCATAGACATCGAGCTTGTCTACGACTGCTGCTTCATGTTCGTTGGCTTTCGGGACGATAAGACCTTTAAAATGCTCTGCACGCGCCTTGATGGCTATTGGCAACGCCCCTTTGACGGGACGCAATTGTCCGTCAAGTCCCAATTCGCCCACCAACATGTAATCGGCCAAACGGTCGGCCTGCATCTTTCCGTCAACCGCAAGTATGGCAATAGCCAATGGAAGGTCGAAGCCGGAACCTTCTTTCTTTAGGTCTGCTGGGGAGAGATTTGCAGTGATGTCTGCAACCGGAAACTTATAACCATTGTTGAGTAAGGCGGCAGCTATGCGGTCGTGACTTTCCTTTACCGCAGCATCGCCAAGTCCGGTGAGGTGATATAAGACGCCACGCGTGATACTCACTTCAACCGTTACGGTAGTTACTTCAAGGCCATTAACGGCGGCACAAAAGGTTTTTACAAACATTTTATCACTTCAGATAGCTTTCTAAACGCTCTCGCAAGGTACTGATATTAAGATCACGTTCCACCACCTTACCTTTTCTAAGGAGGATATTGGTTGGAACAGAGGCCATTCCCAATTGCTGAAGCAACTTTCCTTCAAGCATGGCACCGTCACAAACAACGGGAAACGTAATGACATTGCTATGTAAGGTCCGTATACAATCAGACTTGTCTGCATCAACACTGATGCCCAACACTTGCAGACGGTTTTGAGACTTGTTCACCAACTCTTGCAGCAAACGTGCTTGTTCCATAGAAGAGAAACTCCATGTTGCACATGAAAACAGGACAGTCACATCGGCTTTCTGCAGGGTTGCGCTCGTCAGTTCCTTCCCTTCAACTGTTGTTACTGAGAAGATTGGAAGTTTCTGCCCCACCCCTGCTTTGTTACGCATTGAAAGTTGTTGCTTCAAAAGTACTAAACTGCCGTTTTTCGGTTGCTCGCGAAGCATCATTTCGGCCAGTTTTATGCCTTGAGAATAATTAGCAGAAGATGTTTTAAGGAAATATTTGCGTAGCAGATAGACCGACACATGGCTCTCGGGATGGTCTTTTATAAACTGGACGGCATACTTCTGTTCTTCCGGCGGTGAGGCGGTAGCGATCTGTTCACGAAATTGTGTCATCAGTTCATTGTCCTTCGTGCCTTTCACTTGCATCATCTTTAGGTGTGATGCATCCACTTTCACATCCACAGAACCGCCTGATTCTGCAAAAACAGGTTGTTCTGAAAAGTTCGGGAAGATGAGTATCAATTCTGAAGGACGCTCACAGGGTATCTCATAAGCAAAACGGCCAGCTTCCACCTTGATGGTATCAAGGCCTTGAATGGCTGCATCCGGGCTATAGACATAAAGTTCACCATTGTTAAGATGGGCAAAACGTCCTTCAAGCTTAAAGTGACCGCTACGCGCTCCACATGATATTAGGAATAAGGAAACTGAAAATAAGAAAATCAAATGCTTCATGCGCATTTCTCATTAGGTGTGTGCCGCGAGCGGGACTCGAACCCGCACAGCCATTTCTGGCCAAGGGATTTTAAGTCCCTCGTGTCTACCAATTCCACCATTGCGGCTCTATTGTTCAGAATTCGTGAGTGCAAAGATAGTGCTTATTCTCGAATTAGACAAACGATTTTTAGCTTTTTTGTATCTTTCTGTTGCCAAAGTGGCTTCTTTTGGCAAAAGTACAAGGCTCTTTTCACCAAGAAATCACATCACGCCTTTCCCTTAGCATACCTTCTTTTAAAGTTTCTTTAGTAGACATGCAACAATCCGTTGGGCCCAGTTGTGGTTGCACGATAGCGTTCCAACAAGTTTCCTGCGCTCCCTGCAACAATGTTTCCTCCCGTGTTAAGGTTGTAAGAGCGTTTGCAGTTGGCGCAAGTGGCAATTCCCGAACTGCTTACAGAAAGCTTATAACTCCTCACCGGAAGGGCAGAAGGGTTGTAACAATTAGGGCATTCGGCATCGTATGCATAGAAAATGGCGGGATTATCGAGGTTGCCAAAGCCTACTATCAGTCCATTATTGCGCCCCATTCGTTGCTGGTTGTCCATTCGCTGGTCTATGGCATTAAAGATACTGGTCGTCTTTTGCCCCTGATTACTGCTAAAAACATAGTAGAAAGCATTCGAATAACTATAGCTTATCGTGCAAAACACACCCGGCGAAGTCGCATTCATTGCACTTGCAAGCGTAGGATCGAGGTGGGTAGAATTGTCCAATCCCAAATTGCAGTGATAATTACTGTATTCATAGCCGACATCTTCGCCGCATCCGCAAAGTAGCAGACAAAGGAAAAGGCCAAAAACTGCTTTTATCTTCATTTCAGCAATTCCTCTTCGGCATGTTCAACCCTTTCAAAATGAAACTCTCCAAGCAGTTTTTCCATAAGTTGCCGTATGCGATCGTTGCACAAATTGCCAATACTTCCTTCATGGGTGTGATGGATATTGCGGTCTGCGCGGAAGGTTCCCGCCTCTATTTCCAGACCCACTTTCTTGTAAGCGTCACGGAATGGCATGCCTGAAGCTGCCAACTTGTTTACTTCTTCCACAGAAAACATCGGTGCATACATAGGGTTGTCAAGGATGTGTTCGTTCACTTCCATCTTGTTGATGATGTAGGCAGCCATCCGCAAACAGTCTTTCAGCTCGTCAAACGCTGGCAAGAACACCTCTTTGATTTCCTGTAGGTCACGAAAATAGCCACAAGGAAGGTTGTTCATGATAAGCGTTATTTGTTGGGGAAGCCCTTGCAACTTATTGGATTTTGCCCTAATAAGTTCAAAAACATCGGGATTCTTCTTATGGGGCATAATGCTTGACCCCGTAGTACATTCTTTCGGCAGTTTTACAAACTGGAAGTTTTGAGAGTTAAAGAGGCATGCATCGAAAGCCATCTTCGACAATGTACCTGCAACGGAGGCCAATGCAAACGCTACGTTACGCTCCATTTTTCCACGTCCCATTTGGGCATAGACCACATTATAGTTCATAGTGTCAAACCCTAACAGGTCTGTTGTCATCTGACGGTTAAGAGGGAAGCTGCTACCATAGCCAGCTGCAGACCCTAATGGGTTGCGGTTTGTCATCTTATAAGCCGCCTGCAAGAATAACAAATCGTCTGTCAACGACTCAGCATAAGCTCCGAACCAAAGCCCGAAGCTTGAAGGCATCGCTATCTGAAGGTGTGTATAGCCTGGCATAAGCACCTCCTTATATTGGTTGCTCTTGTCGATGAGCTCGTCAAAAAGCGTTTTAAGGTCCTCGACAACAATCTTTAGTTCATGGCGCGTAAAGAGTTTCAGGTCTACAAGCACTTGGTCGTTGCGTGAACGGCCCGAATGTATCTTCTTTCCTATGTCTCCCAACTTGCGTGTCAGCATCAGTTCAACTTGCGAATGAACATCTTCAACGCCGTCTTCTATAGCGAACCGCCCGTCAACACAAGTCTGGTAGATGGTTTTGAGCTCTTTCAGCAGGAGTGAAAGTTCCTCTTTTTCAAGCAAGCCAATACTTTCAAGCATGGTAATGTGCGCCATCGAGCCCAGCACATCATACTTGGCAAGATAAGCATCCATTTCCCTATCCCGTCCAACGGTAAATCTTTCAATTTCTTTATTGACCTCAAAATTCTTTTCCCAAAGCTTGTTTGCCATATTTGCTTATTGTTTGTGAGACATTATCCACCAATGTTTCATTTCTCGTTAACCTTCATAAGGTATCATTGCCAACGCTTCCGCAATTTTCTCTATGCCCTCAGCCAAAGGTCCTTGAACCATTTTTTTCAGAAAGAACGGTACGTCTGCATCTATTGTCAAACGCATCTTGCACTGTCCTTCGGTCACAGGCAAGAGTTGAATCCAAAAGAAAAAGGACAGAGGAGAGTTCTCGCTTTGAAACTTGATTGTTTTGGGTTCTTCCCTATTGACGATACGCATAGAGACTTGTCCTACGGGTTTCATGCTCATGCTAATGGAGTCCCTGTCGAATGTAAGGCCTTCCAACTTGTCTTGCGGTATCTTGTCTTTGATGCGTTCAACGTTTGTCAAGTCGCTCAACGTATTATAGACAGCTTGCTGAGAGTAAGGTATGACCTTTATGCTACTTTCAAATTTGCTCATATCTTATTTCTTCCAATTGGCTGGATCCTTCCGCCATTCATGCAACATAGGCACATCTTCTTGTTTGATATACCCTATCTCCAATGCTTTTTCCACTACGTTTTCATAGTCGGTAAGCGTTACAAGCTTTACATTAGCTGCCTTAAAGGCCTCTTCGGCCACAGGGAATCCATAGGTGTAGCTTGCTACCATACCCACTACATCAAAGCCTGCCTCACGCAAAGCGGCCACAGCCTTCAATGAAGAGCCACCGGTCGAGATAAGATCTTCTATCACCACCACCTTAGCTCCGGGTTTCAAGTCGCCTTCTATCAGGTTTTGCATACCATGGTCTTTCGCTTTAGAGCGTATGTAAGCAAATGGCTTGTTTAAGGCATCTGCCACCAATGCGCCTTGAGCAATAGCTCCAGTGGCGACACCTGCTACTGCTTCAGCCTCAGGGAACTGCTCCAATACAGTGTGGGTAAGCTCTAATTTAACAAAATCGCGTACGTCCGGATATGACAATGTTTTGCGATTATCGCAGTAGAAAGGCGATTTCCAGCCACTTGCCCAAGTAAATGGTTCGTTCGGTTGTAGCTTGATTGCTTTTATTGCCAGCAGTTTTCCTGCAAAAACTTTCTTTAAATTGTCCATAAGTAAGTCGGTATATAAATTTTTCTTGACTGCAAAGATACGTCAAATAGGTTGAAAGACAAAACAAACGGCTTGGTTTTTAAAACATAAAAACCTGACCTGCAACAGAAGAGCAGGTCAGGATGAAACTATTATATCTATTAATATAAGGTGTAGAATTTACTTCACTATGGTCTTCATCACCTTTCCATTTGCGTTCACAAGGTACAAGCCTTTCGGCAAATTGGTTGCTGCCGAGTGTGAGCGGGTTTCGTAGACTTTGCGTCCATTGGCATCATAGACCGTTACCATTTGCCCTTTGGCATTGTTGATGAGCATTCCGCCTTTTTGCGACAATACGCTTACTCCGTCTTCGTCAGAAACAAAGGCTATGCCATCGGTATTTTTGTCTTCCACACGAACCGATGTCAAGTACAACGCGCCATGGAAAGCAGGAGAATAGCAATGGAAACCGTAATAGTAGATTCCGTCTTCCGGTGCTGTAAACTCTACCTTGAAAGTACGTTCCAGTCCGTCTTCGTCAAGAGCGGGAAACTCTGGATAGTCTTGAATGACCTGTTGTTGTTCCGGCGTGCGACCGTCCCCAAACGTCACTGCCAAAGCTTCCAGATAATCCGACATGGAAGAATGACCAGAGAAAGTGAGCACATAGGTGTGTCCTTTCTTGTATTTAACTGGTGGTGCTATCATCCAATCGTCTGCAGCAGCTTCTGAATTGAACTGATAGACCGCTGCATTGTAATTCAAATCATACTTCCATGAATAGTTGTCACCATTGGCATCTATGAGCGTATAGTAGTTAAGCATATCTGCTGGACCCGTAAAAGAGCCTCCATAGGGCACTTCCAAAGGAGTCCCCACGATAAGGTTGTTGGAGAAAGCACTCTTCCCCTTACGGTCACCGTCGTTGGGTGTAACCAGATAAACATAGCGGGTCATATCGCCAGAATGCTCTTCTTCAAAATGGCAATCCTTTAAATTGGTAGCAACAGTCACCTCATAAGGATACCTTACCACAGTATATGTAAGGTTGTCTTGATTGATTGGTGCTCCATTCTGCCCTGTCGTAGGTGCTTCCCAAGTCAAATAGGTCTTCAATCCGTCCGCAGTCAGCTTGATATTCTTACATGTATTGGGCAAATCATAGCCCACATAGAACGAGCGTTTAATGGTGGGGCCCTCACCGTCTGCATTAGCCGTAGTGATGGCCACCGTATGCCGCCCGTTGGAGAAAGTCACTTTCTGGCTAGTAAACTCAGCACCAGGGTCAAGACTTGTGGTCAGAAGGACGCTGTCTCCCTCTGTAATGGTTACGTTCACCTTTCCCGTCAGTGGCTGTCCGTCATAAGATGTAGTTGGAGCCGTCAGCTTCATCACCCCTTGCAACGAGCTTTCCGCATCTGGAACAAAGCTAAAGTCTTCAGCAATGGCAGGGGCCGACAGTTTAGGCTCTTCAAAGAAAGCACCGCTAATGACAAAGTTGGATGGCATATAGGCAACCATCGAGGCCGTTGCCGACACCGGATCGAGTTCTGCCAAACAGGTATATTCGGCATAGAGATACATGCTTGAGCCTCCAAACATCCAATAGAACTTGTCGGTAGCATTGTTATAGAACAGTGCTTGCTTGTTGGTGGAGTTGACATAGCTATCACCTGGCAAGAGATTAGTTACCGAGATGGCTTTCACTAATGCCAGTTTACCATCGCTCTTGCGAATTTTTCCAAGATACCATGCATCGGTTTCGGGGTTCATATAGATGCAATAGAGTACACCAGCCTTGTTACAGCCCAACGAGAAATAGCGATAGGTGCGGTCAAGCATATTCCCCAACCTTGTCATCTGGCCCGTTTCGGGATCCACTTTCACCACATAACTTTCCGTATAGGTATAGTTGATGCCATAGATTTGGTTGGTTGTTGGATCATAAGCCAACGAGGAAGTTGTGTTGTCACAATTGTCTGAGAGTTCATGTTCCGACAACAGGTTAAATGTTTTGGCATCATAGATCCGCCATTTGGGCTTTTGTTGCTGAACTTGCCCTGCATCGTCAAACTCGTTGCTATAGATTTTCCCGTCGTGATAGACGCATCCGCCAGAGACATTGGCTGCATAGAGCGGTGATGTTTTCACCGGTTCAAATTGCTGGTCATAGTTAAAGGCATAGTAGCCTTGTGTCATTGTGGTGTATTTGTCTACCTTTCCATAGGTGATGGCGCCCACTATTTCGACCCCTTCTATGGCCAGTCTGTTGAAATAGTCTTGTGCATTGGCCACTTGAAGCACCACGAAGGTTGCCACAAGTGCCAAAGCTATCTTGAGATTTTTCATTCTGTTCTTATGTTAGATGATGAGTATTATTTCACAATCTTCATACGGTAGTTGCGACCTTGCGCATCTTTCACCGTCACAACATACACTCCTGAAGCGAGCGAAGACAAGCTTACTGTTGTAGCGGCATCTGCCTTTTGGTTCAATACCAAACCTCCTCCAAGGTCATAAACAACTACTGAAGCGGCATTTTCGGGAAGAACCAATGTTGCAGAAGCACGGTTGTATGCACAAACGCCATTTGCTACTACCGGTTGCAGTCCGTCCGTTACCTCCTGTACATAGTAGACACGAAGGTTTTGGAAACTTACCGAATAGTCTGCGCTCGTTACATGGAAAGCAATGTTGTAGCTACCGTCTGTTGGAACGGTGAACTGGCTGGTTTCAAAATCACCAAAGCCGTTCTGTTGAAGGTTGTTGTAAGAAGCCACCACTTGTGTTTGTGCTGCAGAATTTTGGCCTTGTCCTATAGTCACATCAAGAGTTGCGCCATAGTCGCGAGCGGTTTTCAACTGATATTTCAGAACATAGCGTTTGCTTGACTCCAAGTCAACCGCTGGCGATATCAGCCAGTCGTCTTGTGACTTGGTACCCATCTTATAGTTGAACCTAAACACAGAACCATAATCGAACATCCATGCGCCATTACCGGCATTATCCTCTATCACCCAAGAAGATGAATTGTTGTAGTTTACATCAAAGGCCTTCAATAGTTCCAAAGCGCCGGTTACATCATCAAGGTTGATTGTAACGGTCTTCGCTACCGACTTGTTGTCACCGATAGCGGCTATTACCTTATAGGTTACTTTACCACTGAAGTTGTCAGGAGCATATACATAGTTGGCTGCCGAGCCGGCCTTTTGATTGTCAAGCGTTGCTATCAGCACGTCATCTGCATACACCGAGAGTGTAAGAGGTGCAGCGATGTCTATATCTTGTGTGTCTTTGGACGGATTTTTCCATGAGAGTGAAACGGTCTTGTCTACAGACGAAGATGTAGCCTCAAGGCTGTCTATCGCCTTTGGAGTAGCTTTCTCTGCAGCAACCACTTTCACCGACTTCAATGAAAGTTGTCCGTTCTCGGCATTGGCGGTAATGACGTGGAAACCGAAATAAGCGTTTTGGTTGGCAGGGCAAGAGTAACGCAGCGTTCCAGAGAGTTTGTTAATAGACTGGTCTATCAGTTCCGTTCCAAGAAGTGTTGTCATTTTTGCTGCTTCCGGTGCATCACCAAGAGCTACTTCAACACTGTCTGGGTCGAATGCTCCTTGTTGTGCAAATTCATAAGTGAGGAGATAGTCTTTGCCTCCCTGCAAGCTGACAACTGGAGAGATAAGCCAATCGTTGGCAGGTGAAGCTGCTTGAGTGTCGTCACTGTTGTATGTGATGCCTTCAACACCAGTAGTGATGCCCCATGTCACACCGTCTGAATTGGAGTCTACTATAGTCCAGCCAGACAATGGCTCTTCTCCAGAAAAGTCTGAAGCAAACACTTCATCACCAGGTTCCACTTCTTGAGATTTCTCTGCGATGGAAAAATCCTGCAAATAAACCATTCCTCCCTCTATGCTTTGTACGGAAGTGTTGTGGTAAGCAAAGTAGTAGCGTCCGCTCGTGTCAGGAACAAAGGTGACATCCTTTGAACTTAATCCCACCGTCGACACGCTCAAATCTGCCAATTGGGTTAAGTTTTCAACTTGCTTGCCTCTTCCCACCATCAAGCTAAGGGCACACTCGTCACCACCGAAGAGGTAGGCATAAGACGTGTGCAGGCTATAGGTTGTACCTGCAGTAAGGTCTACACCAGGAGAGAAGAGGTAGTCATCGGCAGAACCCGAATTGGTGCTGATACCAACTCCCGTATTGTCATAGAAGTCCCATGTTGTTCCATCGTTGTTGTGGTCTACCGCTTCCCAGCCAGTTGCACTTTTTGTAAAGTCAATGGCATAAGGCAAAGCCACTGGTTCATCTGCTGGAGGCGTTACGCTGCCTCCCTCTGACGCAACATTGAAGCCCAAAATATAGACCCAATAAGACCCTGCATCAGCAGAAGTTACATGCAACGCGAAATGGTAGTCGCCCTCTTCGGTGACAGTAACGTCGTGCTCGTCATCAAGTTTCGAACTTGTATAGTCGCCATTGCCCATAGTGACGTCTGCAATCTTGGTGTTGCTATTCATATTAGATGCCGACTTGGTCAACTCCAACGACAACGTAGGGTTGTTACGTGACACGGTTGTGGTCGTAACTTTATAGGTTACACCTGGCTGCAAGTGGAAAGTTGGCGACACATAATAATCGTTGTGACTGGCGTCCCAATCGGTTCCGATGTAAACAGCGGGCACATAGGAATAGATTGAGGGGTCGTAGATGCAGTTGGACTTATACTTCCAAGTCATGTTGGGGAGCGTACTGTTGTCAACGACAGTCCACCCTATGGGTTCTTGACTAAGGTCTAATGAATACGGCAAGTTGTTTTCGGCCTTGCCTGCTACCACTCCCAAAAGTGCAAATAGCGACAACGCCCATAAACGACGTAAACTTTTCTTCATAAAAAAAATGTTGTTAAAGTAAAACTGTTTATTAATTATCAGTGCAAAGGTAGCACTTTTCCTTATAATCTTAAAATTTTAATGGGCAAATCCCCATGAAATACAACTTATCTGCACATCAGCGGCCTGCTTCAGTTTGGTAGCGCAAGCCGTCATAGTGGCACCGGTGGTAACGATGTCATCCACCAACAAAACATGTTGTCCTGAAAGCAAAGAAGCATTTTCCACCTTGAATACATCTTTTACGTTGTCAGCGCGTTCCTGATGGGTAAGGACCGTTTGGCTTCTTTCAAACTTCGTACGTTGCAACACTCCCTTGAGAATGGGCAAGTGGGTCACTTGCGCTATGCCAAGAGCCATCTCGTAACTCTGATTATAGCCCCGCTGACGCTGTCGTTTTGGGGCCAATGGCACAGGAACAAGAGCGGTTATACCGTCAAAGAAGCCTTTTGCTGTCATTTCTTCTGCCATAAAGCGTCCCATTTCACGCCCTATCTCCGGCTGCCGCCCATACTTCAGCCGGTAAACCATTTTACTGTAGTTGTCGTGCGAGCGATAGAAAGCCATGGAAGCAGCACGTTCCAAAGGCACCCGTCCATAGAAGAGTTTCGCCATTGCATTGTCGTCTGGCCGGTCGGCAAATCCTGTTCGGGGCAACTGGATGTCACAAGAAGCACACAGAAACGTCTCTGTAAACGCCAAACGACAACCGCAGCAACGACAAGTGCGCGGAGCTATCAAGTCTAAGAGGCGTGAAAACAGACTATATTCCCGTGACTTCATCTGCATTGTCTATACATTGTCGTATTTCATCGTAAGTAAACCCACGTCCCAAGGCATACTTGACGAGTTTGGCAGACAATTCCCAAGCATCTTTGGCTTTAATGGTTTTACGCTTCGAACATATCACAGGGCGCAAGGCGTTCAGCCATTCTTCTTCTGCAACTTCGTCAAGCACCTGTTGACGGATGTTGCCGTCTATATGCTTAAGGCAGAGGGCTTGTTCTATTTTTCGGCGGCCCCAACCGTCGTAGGCAAGCTTGTCGTGAACGAAGGCACGGGCAAAACGCTCATCATCAATATACTGATGGGCTACAAGATAGCTGACAACCCGCTGGCGGTCGGCTTCCGACAAGCCCCACTTTTTCATCTTTTCATCCACCTCTCCTGTGCAATGTTCACCACGGGCACAAAGGTTTCCCAACTTGCGAAGGGCTTCTTCATAGGTCAACGGGCGCATGGCAAAGTCCCCCTAACCATTCTTTGACGACCGAAATTATCGTCTATCGTTTCTACCTGAACAAAACCTAAGGACAAAAGGAGCTGCGCCACCTTTGAAGCAAAACGAGGATTGACTTCAAAATAGATTTTTCCTTGCGAACGCAACGAGCGTGCTGCATAACTGGCTATGGCACGGTAGAACCGCAGGGGATCGGCATCGGGAACAAAAAGTGCCAAACCGGGTTCGTAGCCAAGTACATTCCGACGCATGTCCTTTCGTTCGCTTTCTGCAATATAGGGAGGATTGGACACTATCACGTCCCACTGGCGAGCAACGTTCTCTTCTGGCAACGACAATGCATCGCACAGTTTCCAATCTACTTTGGCCCCCAAACGGTGGGCATTGTCCCTGGCCACAAGAAGTGCATTGCCAGATACATCCCATCCCGTTACTTTCGAGCAGGGAAGCGACAACGCCAAAGTGACGGCTATACAACCGCTTCCTGTCCCAACATCAAGCACCTTTATGGGCTCGGGAGGCTGTAGACCACAATAGGGACGATCCCATTCGTCCACTATCAATCCGCAAAGCGACTGGGTTTCCGGACGGGGTATAAGGACATTTTTGTCCACATGGAAGACCCGATGACAAAAGGTGGTCTTTCCAAGAACATATTGTACGGGTTCGTGTTGACGCAACCGCTCCATCATTTCCATCAAACGCTTGTGGTCTGAAGGGGAGAGGGAGGCCAAAGCGCCACAAGCCACATCGGTAAGTGACAAATGGAAGGCTTCGGACAACAGCAACAGTACGATGTCACGTGCTTCGTCCTGGTCATAAGGAGGTGCAAGCAGGGCAGTAAGCTGACGGATGGTGGTAGGACAGGATGGTGTCATGTTCATTTACAATGTTCGAGAAGTTTGATGGCATCTACATACTGGGCAATGCCCTGGGCTACATCCTTGGCAGCTTTCATCGCCAACACCACCGTTTGGGGATGGTGTACTACATCGCCACCGGCAAACACGCCACGACGCGTGGTCATGCCAAACGGATAGTCGCTCACCTTGACATAACCTTTCTCATCCACCTCTATGCCTTTCGTTGACGACACGATGCGGGATGCCGGACGGGAACCGATGGCTAAATAGATGCGATTAAAAGGAAGAACAATATCACCATCAGGAGAATGGAGACGGGCAGACGTCAGCCAACCCCGTTCGTTTCCAATAAACTCGGTGACGTTGGTTTGCCATAAAAACTTCACACCTTCTGCCACTGCTCCTTCATATTCTGACTGGTTGGCTGACATATCGGCTTGGGTGCGACGGTAGATAACTGTGACGTCTGCCCCCAAACGGATGGCCGTACGGGCTGCATCCATTGCCACATTGCCACCTCCAATGACACCTACACGATCGCCTTCGTGCAAAGGCACCATATTGCGGCCCATGGCTCCTTCACGAAAGGCATTGACGTTGTGAAGGAAATAAAGCGACTGGCTCACTCCACGCAATTCTGACCCCGGGGCTGAGAACTTCTGAGGAAGAGCGGTTCCCGTGCCCATGAAGATGGCATCATAGCCCGAAGCAAAGATGCTGTCTACCGTCACGTCGTTGCTTCCTACCAAACAGTTGGGAACAAAACGCACGCCAAGTTCCTCTATCTTTTTTATTTCTGCACGGACGATGTCCTTGGGTAGCCTGTACTCGGGTATGCCATACATCAAAACGCCCCCCAACTCCTCTTGTCCTTCAAAAATGGTCACGCTGAACCCTTGACGTGCAAGGTCGCCTGCAACAGTAAGACCGGCAGGACCAGATCCCAAAATAGCCACCTTGCCACGTGTCTTCTGGGGAATACGCTCACGAAGCAAGTTCATGTCAGTGTCGAAATCGGCTATAAAGCTTTCCAGTTTTCCTATTTGGATGGGCTGTCCTTTCTTGCCAAGCACACAATGGCCTTCACATTGCTTCTCGTGAGGACACACACGACCACAGATGGCGGGCAGATTGCTCTTTGCATTGATTATGCTCATCGCCTCACCCATGTTTCCCATAGAGAGAGCACGCGTAAACTGGGGGATGTCATTACCTATAGGGCAACCTTTCTGACACTGAGGCACCTTGCAATGCAAGCATCGTTTAGCCTCGTCTATAGCCTCCTTGATGGTGAAAGCCTTGTCCACCACCTCAAATGGGTCTTTCTCTATGTTCATAAAATGTCTGCTTTCTTTTGTTGTTTTAGTTTGTCTTTTTACATTTGCTACAACAAAAATCGGTTTATTTGCCTTATTGCCAACAGCTCATGTAGAACTGCAAAGTTAGCCAATATTTCCGAATTGCATCACTACAAACAACAAAACTTTTTCCAGAACAAACCTACCAGAAAACAGCAGCCTTGCTTTTGGCTTCCAAAAAGGCCGGTTTCAGCTTCCAAAACACCGTGTTTCAGGAGCTAAAACCGGCCTTTTTGGAAGCTAAAACACAGGGCATTTGCAAGTGTCTGACAACCAGATGGTTGCACATTTACAAAAAGAAGGGGATTCAGAAAACTTTTCTTGTTTATTTGAAGGGATAAGCGTACCTTTGCACTAACAAGAAAGAGGAAGAATGGAACAACTGAAAACAGACGAAATCTATATGCAGCGCTGCTTGCAATTGGCCCGCAACGGACTGCAAAACGCCAAGCCAAACCCTATGGTGGGTGCCGTTATCGTCAGTGAAGATAACCGCATTATCGGCGAAGGCTATCATGCGAGATGTGGTGAAGGCCATGCCGAGGTCAACGCCTTTGCCTCGGTAAGGCCTGAAGACGAACACTTACTTGGCGATGCAACCGTCTACGTAAGCCTTGAACCTTGCTCCCATTACGGCAAGACACCACCTTGTGCAGACCTTATCATTAGCAAAGGAGTGAAAAGAGTGGTATGCGGATGTATCGACCCGTTTGCAAAGGTGCAGGGAAGAGGCATACGAAAGATTCGTGAAGCCGGCATAGAAGTGACAGTTGGAGTGCTCGAAGAGGAATGTAAGACCATCAACAAGCGCTTTTTCACCTTTAACACACTGCGCCGTCCCTACATTCTACTGAAATGGTGTCAATCGGCCAACGGATTTATCGACAACTGTTTTCAACCCACAATGCTGTCTACTCCGTTCACACAGATGCTTAGCCATAAACTGCGGGCCGAAGAAGATGCCATTCTTGTAGGGCATACCACCGACAAGCGCGACCACCCCCAACTGAACATTCGCCATTGGAGCGGAAAAAATCCGAAGCGGTTGGTGCTGAGCCATGAAACTTCTATCGACGAAATACTTTCAAAGCTGTACGAAGCCCACTGTCTGTCACTCATCGTTGAAGGAGGAGCCAAGACCCACCAAAGCTTCCTGGAACGGGGACTGTGGGATGAGCTGCGAGTGGAAACGGCCCCTCTGGTTTTCGCAGACGGGACACGGGCACCACACCTGCCCGGAAACATAGACCTTGTTTCACAAGAAATCTATGACCATAACATTATTACCACCTATAAGAAAAAACATAATGACTGACCGGATTACAGACAACGACGACTATAAACGTGCCCTGCTCATTCAGAAAATTGAGCATTCGGTAGAGAAAATGAGCCTAAAAGAACTTGAAGCGGTTGCTTACGACCTCTTTACAAAAGGCTATTTGGAAGAATATTAACTAAAAAAAGGCGTTCAGAAAGAACACCTTATGTCTATACGTCAGGCGGCTTGCACAAGGATTGCAAGCCGCCTGACGTATAAAAAACTTTAAGTCAAAACGCTATTTCCGCCCGAAGTCGGCAGGTATCTCTCCCCACAAGCGGGTTTCCCACTTGATGACAGGAGTGGTTACATTGTGGGTCTTTAGCCACTTCTCGGCACGTTCTATCACACGATAAAGCTCTTCTGTCTTACCGTTGCGCTCAAGCGTGGTCTTACAGTGTTTCTTCTGCACCCACAGTATGGCGTTATGGCTATCCGAATAGATGGTCTTTCCCGTGATGTGTTGTTGTTCAAGCAAAGCCAACGCATGGACAATGGCAAGAAACTCGCCTATGTTGTTGGTGCCATGTGTCGGTCCGTAATGGAACACTTGTGCCCCTGTGGCAAGATCGATGCAACGATATTCCATTGGCCCAGGGTTGCCTGAGCAGGCTGCATCTACCGCCCAGGCATTGGCACGAACGGCAGAAGGCAACGGCAAAACGGTGTCGTGGCGATCGGCTGGCGGCATTTCGGGAAAGGCGTTTTTCATCTGTTGGAATTTGTTTTTTTACTTCTTGTTGAATATTTTGTGAGTTTCGATGATGCCGTCTGCCATTTCCACGTTCACAAGCAATATCCCCTTAGGATAAACACTCATGTCGATGTCGTTGGCGGTGGTGCTACGATAAAGGCATTTGCCCTGAAGGTCGTACACCTCAACATTGGCAATTGCCTCCTTGTTGCCAAGCGACAAATGGCCTTGCTGAAGCTGCATATTCACTTCTGGCTTTATTTCTGGAGCTTCATCGATAGCCATCAAGTCGCCTTGGGTAAGCCCCTGAAAGAAGATGGAGACAGGAATATCGCCCTGACCGCCCTCGAATTTTGCCTCAGGAACAGAGATGCGAACCTTGTGCTGACCTGCCGTTACAGGGCCAAGGGCTATGATGCGATTATCGATAACGTCGCCAGGGCACCAGTTGCTGAACGACTGCCAGAAAGTGTCGCCATGCTTCTTTTTGCCATAGATGCCATTGGGACAGGTGTTGTACTTGCGGAATGGCTCACAGCTGGTTCGTCCGGGCTTATAAGTCAGCATCAACGAATCGTCAACATAGATGTAATGCCAACGCCGGTTGTATTCTTCTCCGTATTGGTTGGAACCATGATTAGAGGTTACCACCACGAGTTGGGCGTCTGCCACGTTCTTCGGAACGGTGAACGTATAGGTCTTAGTACACTTACCGATAGTGTCGGTTCCGGCTGCAGAATAGTTGTTGAGGTTGCCGGCAATGTATTCCGGCTTTTTCATCACAATGGGAACAAGCACGTCGGCATCAGTTTCGGAAAGTGCGGGGGTGTTGGTTTCAAGGGCAAGGGTGCCTTGAAAGACATCGCTGCGTCCGGCACAACCTTCAATTTCCTCATTGGCAGCATAGGGAACGCCAAATATTTCAAACTCCATCCATAAATCGTAATGGCTACGCAGATAGGCGTCGCGGAGAATGTAGCTGAGATAGTTGACCGAATAGGTGTAGGGAACAGTGTCAGGTTGCTTGTTCTTATCCATAAACGGGGTGATGAAGCGGCCCAACTCTATGCGTTGTACACTGTCTACATTGTAGGTTTCCGCACCTTTCGGTACGAGCGCAAGGTTTACATTGCCTATGCGGTCGTAGTTGTCGCAACATGCTTTCACCCACACATTCAAGCGGAGACTGTCTCCGATGTTGTTCAATACACGGTCGGTTAGCTTTATGGCATAACAGGATGTAGTGTGCCGCAAGATGCTATCGGCTGGAATGGTGTCTGGAATGTTATTTACCAAGTAGCCATCATAAAACAGGGTTTTGGTAAAAACTGGCAGGCTCACCCATTCCTGGGCTTTAGACTCCACAGTAAGCAATAGCGAAAAGGCTATCGCTGCAAAAGTTCTTAAAAACAATCTTTTCATTTCTTTCTTGTGTTTGTGATTTGTCTAAATCTTGATATGTGCTATTTCTATGTTCTTTTCTGTGTTGCAAGAAGGGTGTTGTGGGCTTTGACGGCCCACAACTTTGTGATTACATTCGTTCGGGAACTTCTATGCCCAACAAGGACATTCCGTTCTTGATAACCTTTGCCACATTCTTTGCCAGAACCAGACGGGTAATCTTTTCGGCTTCGCTATCGGCATTCAGAATGCTATAGTCGTGATAGAACTGGTTAAACTCCTTGGTCAGCTCATAGCAATAGTTGGCAATACCGCTCGGACTGTAGTCTTTTCCGGCTTGGGCTACGGCTGCAGCAAAGTCGCTCAACTTCTGAATGAGCGATATTTCCTTCTCGTTAAGCGGTGCATCATCTGGCAACGAGGCGGGAAGAGCAAGACCCTGTGCCGCTGCCTTGCGCAAAATGGAACGAACACGTGCATAGGTATACTGAACAAAAGGACCCGTATTGCCGTTAAAGTCGATACTCTCTTCAGGGTTGAAGAGCATATTCTTACGAGCATCCACTTTCAAAATGAAATATTTCAAGGCTCCCATACCGACAATACGAGCAATGCTGGCCTTCTCTTCGGGACTGATTCCTTCCAACTTGTTGACCTTGTCTTCACTCAACTTGCTGGCGTTGTCAATCATGGAAGCAATCAAATCATCGGCATCTACTACGGTTCCTTCACGCGATTTCATCTTTCCGTTGGGCAACTCTACCATTCCATAGGAGAAATGGACAAGGTCTTTACCCCACTTGAAACCTAAACGGTCGAGCAAGATGGAAAGAACCTGGAAGTGATAGTTCTGCTCGTTGCCTACCACATAAATCATTTTGTCGATAGGGAAATCTGCAAAACGCATCTCTGCCGTACCTATGTCTTGCGTCATGTAGACAGAGGTGCCATCCGAGCGAAGCAACAACTTCTGGTCAAGACCGTCTTTGCTGAGGTCAGCCCATACACTATTGTCGTCTTTGCGGAAAAACAGTCCTTTCTCAAGACCTTCTTCAACCTTTTTCTTTCCTACTAAATAGGTGTTTGACTCATAGTAGATTTTATCGAAACTTACTCCTAATGCCTTGTATGTTTCATCAAAACCAGCATATACCCAACTATTCATCTTTTTCCAAAGAGCACGCACTTCTGGGTCGCCTTGTTCCCATTTAACAAGCATTTTATGGGCTTCCTTGATAAGAGGGGCTTCGTTCTTTGCTTTTTCTTCGGCTTCTTTCTCAGAAAGTCCTTCTTTTATATACTGCTCTTGAAGGGTGGTACACTCCTCCTTATAATGCTTGTCAAACGCTACATAGAAATCGCCTATAAGGTGATCGCCTTTCATTCCTGCTGTTTCGGGCGTTATGCCATTGCCCCACTTTAGCCAAGCCAGCATAGACTTACAAATGTGGATACCCCTGTCGTTTACGATATTGGTCTTGATAACTCTGTTGCCATTGGCCTCCATGATTTGAGCCAAAGACCAACCGAGCAAGTTGTTACGTACATGACCCAAGTGAAGCGGTTTGTTGGTGTTGGGCGAAGAATATTCTATCATCACCAAAGGAGAGGATGCCGTAACGGGCTTCTCGCCATACTTTTCATCGGCATTGATGTCGTTGAGCAATTCCACCCATGCAGCAGAAGCTACGGTGAGGTTCAAGAACCCTTTTACAGTGTTGTATTTAGCAACTGCTTTACAGTTGGCAACCAAATAGTCTCCTATTTCCTGAGCCGTTTCTTCTGGTTTCTTTTTGGAGAGCTTCAAGAAAGGAAATACAACCAACGTGAGGTTTCCCTCAAAGTTTGAACGCGTTTTCTGAAGCTGCACCATCTTTTCAGGAACATCCTGCCCATATAAAACTTTCACTGCTGCTTGGGCAGCACTTGTTATCTGACTTTCTATATTCATCTTTAACAATTACTTACGTTATGATTTTATTTCTGCAAAGTTACGAAAAAGAATTGAAACATGGGTGCTATATACACTTTAGGGCTGCTATTATTTGTTCTTTTGCCGACATTTCCGTACCTTTGCAACCACGTGTTGGCCCCATAGTTCAATGGATAGAACGTAGGTTTCCTAAACCTTTGATCCGGGTTCGATTCCCGGTGGGGCTACAACGCTATAGCCATTTAGAAAGTAAACGGTAATTGCTTATTTCCTTGTTTACGAAAAACATCACGTTTAAGTATTCTTCCTTATACCTTATTTATATATATAAAACAAAACGCCTTTTACCTCGTTGACTGGCAGATGGTAAAAGGCGATAGTGGGAAACTGTTATATGGAGCGTTCTATTGTATCGTAAAACTGATGAAGAATGTTGAGCATATCTTCCGGCAAATAGCTCATGGCTTGTTCAACAAGGCTTTCTGAAGGATGATAATAGGCTTCGGCAATCGATCCTGCGATGGCTGCCTTAGTATCTGTATCACCGTTGCACAATACAGCAAGCCTTATTGTCTCTTCAAAACTGTTTGCATCAAGGAAGCAACGCAAAGCCATCGGCACCGTTTCCTGGCAAGTACCGTCGAAATGGCCTTCTGCCCCTATCTTGAGAATGTCTGCCATTGGCGGTATGTCATAGCCATAAAACTTATGTACTTTCTTCTCGATGTCGGCCTTAACGAAACGCATATTACGCAACCAACAGATGACTTCGGCCACACACTGCGCCCCTTTAATTCCTTCGGGATGGTTGTGGCTAACCTCAGCACTCTTCTTTGCCTCCTCCATCACTTCGGCATAATCGGAAAACAACCAACCTACCGGACTGACACGCATAGCCGATCCGTTGCCGAAACTGTTGATGGGCTGCGGATCTGGCGAGGTGATCCAACGGGCAAAACGATTGCCATACCCACCCATTGGATGCGGATAGCGTCTGCACCAATCGAGTAACGACTCTTTATAACTTCGCTTGTTGAGGATGGCGTCAGCCACAGCAACTGTGCAAATAGTGTCGTCAGTATAGCTACAATCGGGGGTGAACAATTCAAAACCTTCACAAAGGCCTTGATCGGAAAACTCAAAACGCGAGCCGACAATATCGCCTATAATTGCTCCTATCATACTTTTATCGATAAAAAAACAGTCCAACAGGTTCAATTATCATTGATCCCACTGGACTGTAATATGTAAACTAAACTAAATGTTAGGCTTTTGTATCCTCTAACGCCAAACGATTTTCAATTTTGCGGCCCAAAACCAAGTAGGCTACAGGCGATGCAATAAAGATTGAACTCAACGTACCAAAGACTACACCAAGTATCATTGCAAACGAGAAGCTACGAATACTATCTCCGCCAAGGAAGAAGATGGAGAGCAACACAATGAGCGTTGATAGAGAAGTGTTGACGGTACGAGCAAGCGTCTGGTTGATAGAATCGTTGAACAAAGTCTGCGGATCCTGCTTTGGATGCAAACGAAGGTTCTCACGAATACGGTCAAACACAACCACCTTATCATTGATAGAGTAACCAATAACGGTCAGGATAGCACCGATGAACGTCTGGTCAATTTCCAACGAGAATGGTATCCAGCCCCAACATACCGAGTAGAAGCCTATTACGATGAGGGTATCGAAAGCCAAAGCTACGATAGAGCCGATAGAGAAACCAAGGTTGCGGAAACGAAGCAAAATGTACAAGAAGATGAAGACGAGTGCAAGGAAGACGCTTACAATAGCTCCATAGGTAATGTCCTTTGCTACTGAAGGGCCAACCTTAGAACTACTAATGATAGAACCACCTTCACGGATGTCCGGATTCTTGAATGCCTCTACGCTTGACTGGCTCACCATGTTGGCTTTCTTCAAAGCGTGATAAAGCAATGTTTCAGCCTTGTCATCCTCTTGAGGATTGTTTGACTCGATATTGTAGTTGGTAGACACACGAATGGTCTTGCCATCTGTTCCCAAAGCAATAACTGTGGTGTTTGCTTCCTGACCTTTTTTCTCACCTACGGTGTTGACAAATACACCCTTAAACACTTGACGAACTTCCTCAACCTGATGGGGAGCATTGAGTGTTACCACATAGTTGCGACCTCCGGTGAAGTCGATACTACGGCTAAGGCCACGTACGCCGAAACTGATACAGAACAATACAGCGGCAATTATCCAGATTGTGAACGATGACTTGTACATACTCATAAACTTGATATGAGTGTTCTGCATCAAATTGTGTGACAAACTGGTAAAGAACTTCTGGTTGAGCCACTTTCCTTTCTTAATAATTTGATGCTCATATACAACACGTGTGAGATAAACGGCTGTAAAGAAAGAGCAAACAAGGCCGATAATCCAGGTTGTAGCAAAACCGCGAATAGGACCAGTACCTGCTACCAACAGAATAACACCCGTGATGAGAGAGGTCAAGTTGGAGTCGAAGATGGCACTGAATGCGTTGGAATAGCCTTCGGCGAGAGCTTGTTTGATACCCTTTCCTGCACGCATTTCTTCCTTAATACGCTCATATATCAACACGTTTGCATCGACCGCAGTACCAAGAGTAAGGACGATACCGGCAATACCAGGCATGGTAAGAGCCGACTGGAAACTGGCCAGAATACCCAACGTGAAGAAGAGGTTGAACAACAATGCCCCGTTGGCCATCATACCCGGTATGAAGTCGTACATAATCACCATGTAAATCATCAAGAGAACAAAGGCAATTACAAACGACCAAAGACCTTGCTGAATGGACTGGGCACCCAATGTAGGACCAACAACTGCTTCCTGAACAATGCGAGCGGGAGCAGGCATACGTCCAGACTTCAAAGTGTTGGCCAAGTCTTTGGTATCTTCAATGGTGAAGTTGCCGGAGATGGAAGACTGACCACCATCAATTTCCTGGTTAACGCGAGGAGCAGAATAGACAACACCATCCAAAACGATAGCTACTGCCTTGCCTACATTAGCCTTGGTGAGTTGAGCCCATTCACGAGCACCGTCGCTATTCATGGTCATACTAACCTCAGGACGGCCAAAATTGTCAAACTGGTCTTTTGCATCAGTTACCACATCACCCTCAATAGGAGCGCGTCCGTCACTGGTTGTAACCTTTAATGCATGAAGCTCAAATACGTTCTTCTGTTTCAAACCGTCGGCAGGTTTTGCACTCCAGAGAAGCTTCAAGTCGGAAGGAAGTATTTGTTTAGCTTGTTGAGAATGGAGAATTTTATTGATGGCTGCCGTATCACGGACATTGGCATAGCCGACAAGACTCAAAGCATCGTTAGGCAATGTTTGCAACATAGCAAGCAACGGATGTTGTTTCTTGGCTGTCTCAACTTGTGCATCACGGCTTTGAGCTGCATTTTGTGCGGCATTCTGATTGCCGTTCTTCAGCTGCAAAGTAGGTTTCTTGGTTGTAGCTGCTTTTTCGGCACCTTTAGCCTTGGTAGTATCCGCCTTTGTGTCGGCATTGGCCAAGTGCTGATCGAGTTGAGTAAGATATGGATTGATTTCCTGGTTGTTGTAGGTTTCCCAGAATTCAAGGTTTGCACTACCCTGCAAAAGCTTACGCATACGTTCCGGCTCGCGAATACCTGGCATTTCAACCATTAGGCGACCTTCCTGTCCTTCAAGCTTCTGAATATTGGGTTGAACCACTCCATATTGGTCGATACGGTTACGAACAACATTGTAAGAGTTGTCAATAGCTGTTGAAACCTCCTCACGAAGAGCCTTGACAACTTCATCGTCAGAACTCTGCGTAGAAACTTTACCCTTCAACTGCTGCGTTGCGAAGATAGCAGCAAGACGACCTCCATTGGAAGTTTTCTTGTAAGCATCTACGAACAATGAGATAAAATCACTCTGACTCGTTTCCTCTTGTTTTTTTGCTTCCTGCATTGCTTTCACGAAGGCAGGGTCTGTCTTGTGGTCGGCAAGGAACTCTACGACATCAGGAACCGAAATCTCAAGGACAACGTTCATACCGCCTTTCAAGTCAAGACCAAGACCAATCTGAGTTTCCAAGCACTTCTGATAAGAGTAGATGCCCAAATACTTCACGGAGTCCTTATACTCCTGCTGAGCAATAGGGTCTTTAATCTTGGCTGCCTGTGAGTCGTAGTAGCTTGTAGCCACGCTGAAAGACAGGTAGAAGATGCTTGCAAGCGTCAGTAAGACGGCAATACAAATTACTAATCCTTTGTTTTGCATTTTCTATTTAATTGATTTTTAATTATTTATTTCTCGATTTTATCAATAGTGTGCAAAGTTAATGATTTTTTCACACTTTGGAAAATTTATAATAATTAAATGTGCGTTTTCTCATGGTTTTACGCGTTTTTTGAGCCAACAATAGATGGGATAATGGTCGCTAACTGCCACTTTATTGTCAACGGTAGCCTCATAAGGTTCCCAATCGTTGGTACAGAGCAGGTTATCGATACGTACATACATACCGCTTTTATGATAAGACCATCCCGGACCATTCCCCGAAGAAATGTAACAGTCTGTCAAATTCCGGGCTATGGTTTGACGGACATACGAAAGGGGATTGTCGTTAAAATCGCCACAAACAATGATTGACTTCCCACGCTTTCGCCATTTATCTATAAAACGATGAACAGCTACTGCTTGAGGAGCGCGCTTTTTGGCAGCAATTTCCAGCTTGTCAAACAGGTGGCGCGACTCTCCCTCGGCTCTTTCTCCCACCAATTTGCCTTTAACCAACCCTTTAAAACCGGCTTTGTCGGCCTCGCTTAGCAAATTGCTCTCAAGATGATTGTTAACAACTATCACTTCCTGTCCGTTAATGTTCAACCAATAGGCTGCACTTATATTGCCATACGACTGATAGGAGATAACTTCTGACTTCACTATAGGATAACGGCTGAAAATGGATATAACGTCCCCACTCGAGTCTTTGGTTTCTTCTTGATAATAAGGATACTTTGGATCCATCGTGGAAGACAACTCTTCCTGCACCCTCCAGTGCTGGGCTTCTTGCAAACATACGATATCTGCCCCACTATTGGCCATATACTGAATAATCTGCGTGACATCTTCCGGACCTGGAGAACCGCCACCTGCAAAGCCAAAGCCCTGCACATTGTAAGACAACACCTTAATAGCCCCATCGGGATGGACACTCCGCAAGTTGAATGGGGAATAACTTCTTACAGGAAAGAAACAAACGACAAAGCCCAAAACAGGTAGCCATACCATACGCAAACGAGACACCACCCAAAACGACAAAAAGGCAATGTTAACGGCTAAAGCTATCGGAAAAGCCAAAGTGAGGGTTGTCAGCCCTGGACAAACAACAGGATCGAAACGCCCGGCATAGCCCAAAAAGAACATTACAGCAATTGCAATGCAGTTTAAGAAGACCATTAAGCGGTAAGAAAAAGATTTGATTTTTCCAACCATAAACAAGCTACTTACGTTTATTGCCTTGCTCGAAGAGACGCAGTTTTTCATCTTTTGTCAAACTGTCGTAACCACTCTTCCGTATCTTGTCCAAAATTTTATCTATCTCTTCTTGCTCTCTTTGCTTACGGGCATTATACTCCCAATCTGTTTCCGGTTGAGCATCGTAATACTGTGGCCCGGGTGATGCTGTATAATTTGGGGAGCGTTGTTCCCAATTAGAACGCATTTTGTCAAAGAACTGCTGACCGCGCGACTTTCCAAAACCGGTATATCCCGAATAGGGGTGATACTGCCAATACTTCATTAGCAAAAAGCCGAAAAGCATTCCGCCCAAATGGGCTAAATGGGCTACACCGTCATTGGTAGTGCTTAAGGCAGAAAGAAGTTCTACGCCCACCGATCCAAGGATAATCCACTTTGCTTTAATGGGTATAGGCAACGGGAAAATAAACATTCGTTCATCAGGAAACAGCAACCCGAATGCCAGCAACACCCCATAGATGGCTCCCGATGCACCTACTGTAACGCCGGATTGGGGCAACTGAATAGACCACATATCCATCAAGCCGAAGTTGGAATACTTGCTTGAAACTTCAAAATAGATTTCTGTAAACTGGGCTAATTCTTGACAGAAAGCAGCTCCCAATCCACAAACAATATAATAAATAAGAAACTTGCGTGAGCCCCACACCCTCTCAATAACCATTCCAAACATAAATAGCATGAACATATTCATTGCTATATGAAGAAAACCTCCATGCATAAACATGTAGGTGAATAGTTGAAAGAAGTGGAAGTCTTTTGCCAAGAAGAAATGCAACCCAAACAAAGAGTCTATTCCATTACCATAAGGAAACAATATGTTCACAACAGAACAAAACAAGAACACCACCACATTGATGATTAACAAGTTCTTGGTAACTGGCGGGATATTGTGTAACGTCATCTTTTCTAAAATCTGATTATGGGCACAAAAGTACGAAAAATTCCAATTATAAGTTCGAGAACTGCCGTGTTTAGGGCTATTTTAGGCATTTTTCTTCACTTTTTTGAATTTTTGTTTGTTTTGTATTAGTTATTCTTTTATATTTGCACCAACGAACTGTAGATAATTCACTATTAATCAATCAATAACTTATAATTATGAATAAGACAGAATTAATCGAGAAGATTGCAGCCGGTGCAGAACTTAGCAAGGCTGACGCTAAGAAAGCTTTAGACGCTACTGTTGAGGCTATTAAAGAAGAATTGGCCAACGGTGGCAAAGTTCAGTTGGTTGGTTTCGGTACATTTGCTGTATCTGAGCGTCCTGCCCGTGAGGGTATCAACCCGTCAACAAAAGAGAAAATCACCATCGCTGCCAAGAAAGTAGCCAAATTCAAGGCTGGAGCAGAATTGGCAGACGCTGTCAACAAGTAATAACAAGGTATTTTCCAACATAAAAAAGGCATCTCAATGAGATGCCTTTTTTATGTTGTGGAGCTACCAAAAGCTTCCCCTTGTATTGATGAGGAAGCCACACTTCAGCTCATCAAGGTTGCTTTCCGATATAAGCCAATATACCTCCATCCACATAAAGGATGTGACCATTGACGAAGTCTGAGGCATCTGATGCAAGGAAGACTGCTGGTCCCATCAAGTCTTCGGGCGTTCCCCAACGTGCTGCTGGTGTCTTTGCAACGATGAATTGATCAAAAGGATGACGGCTACCATCAGCTTGTCTCTCACGCAAAGGGGCTGTTTGAGGAGTTGCTATATAGCCTGGGCCAATGCCATTGCATTGAATATTGTGTTCACCAAACTCGGAACAAATATTGCGGGTGAGCATTTTCAAACCGCCTTTGGCTGCCGCATAGGCTGAAACTGTTTCCCTTCCAAGTTCGCTCATCATGGAACAGATGTTTATTATCTTGCCGTGTCCTTTCTTGATCATACCGGGAAGAACTGCCTTTGACACGATGAAAGGAGCATTCAGGTCAATATCCACCACCTGACGGAAGTCTTCTACAGACATCTCTGTCATGGGGATGCGCTTGATAATGCCGGCATTGTTTACCAAAATATCAATGGTGCCAAGTTCTTTTTCTATTTCTGACACCAACGTTTTCACCTCATCCTCTTTCGTTACATCTGCTATAAAACCATGAGCTTCAATCCCTTTGGCCTTATAGTCGGCCAAAGCTTGCTCCAAATGCTTTTGTGAACGACAGTTGAATGCTATCTTTGCACCAGCCTTTGCGTATGCTTCTGCAATGGCAAATCCGATACCATAGGCAGCACCGGTTACCAATGCTACCTTTCCTTCCAAGGAGAAGTTCTTAGAAAATGTATCCATTCTGACTTTTGTTTGAATTTATAATAGGTTATTTAAGGTCTGTTATGTCATAGAAATCCTGATCGCTATAGTCGATGTTCTCCCCTCCCATACCCCAAATAAAGGTATAGTTGTGTGTTCCAGCGCCCGAATGGACACTCCATTCGGGAGAAAGGACTGCCTCATTGCCTTTCATCCAGATATGACGGGTTTCTTGTGGCGATCCCATAATGTGGCAAACAGCCTGATTGGCGGGCAATTCAAAATAGAAATAAGCCTCCATTCGTCGGCTATGTACATGGGCTGGCATCGTATTCCATACAGATCCAGGAGCCAACTCTGTCATACCCATCTGTAATTGACATGTGGGCAAGACCTGATTGACAATCATTTTGTTGATGGTACGCTCATTCGACATCTCTAACGAACCCATATGTGCTTTGACGGCATCGTCCTTTGTCACCTTGCGTGTAGGATAATCTGTATGGGCAGGAGTAGAGTTAAAGTAGAATTTTGCGGGGTGTTGCGGGTCTTTGCTTTGGAAAGACACATTGTGCTCGCCCCTGCCAATATACAATGCTTCTTTAAAAGAGAGTGTGTATCTTTTGTCTCCCACCTCAACAAAGCCTTCGCCTTGGCCTACATTGAACACTCCCACTTCGCGACGTTCCGTGAAAAAGGAAGCTTTAAGGGGGTCTATGGCCTCAAGGGGTAGTTTTTCGTTTATTGGCAATGCTCCGCCAACTATCATACGATCATACATTGAGTAGACCATATTAACTTCCTCTGCTACAAAAAGATTTTCAACGAGAAAGTCTTTTCTTATTCGTTGGGTGTCATAATTCTTGGCGTCATCGGGATGGGCTGCATATCGCAACTCGTAATTTGTCTTCATTTTGATTTGTTTCGTTTGTCAACTGTGCTCAAAAGAGGTGAACTTACTCTTTGTTAACACATCTTTTACGATGGCAAAGATACAAAAAAATCCTCTTAATCGTGTGATTAAGAGGATTTTTTTAAGTTGTCCCAGGCGGACTCGAACCACCACTGACAGAACCAAAAACTGTAGTGCTACCATTACACCATAGGACAATTGCGAGTGCAAAGGTAATGTTTTTTTATTCCACTACCAAATTTTTCCAAGTGATTTTTCTATTTTACTACAATTAAAGAGTAGTTCTTCTTTCCTTTTTGAACAAGAAGGTATTTCCCGTCAATCAGATCTTCTGCCGTAACAAGCTGATCGAAAGCCTGCACCTTTTCCTTGTTGAGACTCACTCCGCCTCCTTTTACAAGTTTTCGCATATCACTTTTGCTTTGGAAAATCTTCATACCATCTTGATTAAATACTTCCACTGCAGGCTGGCCAAGAACTTCTTTCCCCACTTCATAAACCGGAACGCCACGGAAGACGTCGAGGAAGGTTTGTTCATCAAGCTTCAACAGGCTCTCTTTGGTTGACTTTCCAAACAGAATATTGCTGGCCTCAATGGCCATTTCCAAGTCTTCTTTGGAATGAACCATTGTCGTCACTTCTTCAGCAAGTCGTTTTTGCAAGGTACGACGGCCTGGGTCCTGTCTGTGTTCTTCGATAAGTCCATCGATAGTGAGCTTATCCAAGTCTGTAAAAATCTTGATATACTTCTCAGCATCGTCGTCGCTGACATTCAACCAGAACTGATAGAAAGCGTAAGGAGTAGTGCGGTTGCGATCTAACCATACGTTTCCACTTTCCGTTTTACCGAATTTTTTACCGTCTGCTTTGGTGATGAGAGGACAAGTAAGGCAGAATGCCTCTGCTTCATTGCCAAGAGTGCGTCGGATGAGTTCAGTTCCTGTGGTCATATTTCCCCATTGGTCATTGCCACCGAGCTGCAATCTCACGCCGTAATGCTGATATTGGTAAAGGAAATCATAACCCTGCAAGAGCTGATAGGTAAACTCTGTAAAGCTCAAACCGTCACGAGCCTCTCCGTTCAAGCGTTTCTGAACACTGTCCTTGGCCATCATATAGTTGACGGTGATGTGCTTTCCCACCTCACGGGCAAAGTCGAGGAAGGTAAAGTTCTTCATCCAGTCATAGTTGTTCACCAATTCTGCCTTATTAGGCTCTGTTCCGTCAAAGTCAAGAAACTTGGCTACTTGTTTCTTTATGGCCTCCTGGTTATGGTAAAGCGTGTCCGAATCGAGCAGATTACGCTCTTGGCTCTTGCCTGAAGGGTCGCCTATCATACCAGTTGCACCACCTACCAAAAGATAGGGTTTGTGGCCGCAACGTTGCAAATGGCGCAACATCATTATGCCACAAAGGTGTCCTATGTGCAAAGAATCGGCTGTTGGGTCTGTTCCCAAATAGGCAGATGTCATATTTTGCATGAGGTACTCTTCTGTACCAGGCATTATTTGGGCCAACATTCCGCGCCATTTCAGTTCTTCAACAAAGTTTTTCATTATCTTCTTATGGTTTTTGAGATTAGGTAACTGTTGTTAAAACAAGCAGCCATTCCTCGTTGTTATTATATTTATTGCTAATTTGGCAGTAACTTATCAAGGCACTGGATCGTAGCCAGATCCGCCCCATGGATTGCAGCGCAATATGCGCCAAATGGCCAAAAGAAGCCCTTTTATGGGCCCATGTTTCAACAATGCCTGCCTGGCATATTCGGAACAAGTGGGCGAGAAGCGGCAAGAAGCAGGTGTATATGGTGTTATAAACCGCTGATAGAACACGATAGGTTGCACCAAAAGCCATACCATTGCACGGGAGAGCATTTTCTTTGGGCTTCTCATAATCGTTCTTTGATGCGTTGGAGAAGACTTTTCACTTTTCCTTCCACCTCTTGGGTGGTACGCAAGCGATTGTCCAGCCATATAAATGCTATGGCTATTCCGCCCCCTTCGTTTGCCGTTTTTGCATCTTCCAGCAGTGTCTTGTTATTGCGGAAGGCCTCACGCACCTGACGTTTCACCCTGTTTCTTTTTACGGCACGCTTAAACTGCCGTTTGGGTACGCTCACCAACATTTGTACAGGAGCTTTTGCCAATGTGGTTTTCATAAAGACGGCACGTAGCGGGAAAGCCACTATGGAATGGTTGTTGCCTCCCTCAAAGAGCTGTCCGATAAGCTTTTTGCTACACAGCCGCTCTTCTTTTCTCAGCGTGAGAGCTTCTGTTGCCGACATTTAAATCTGCTCCTTTATATTTGTTCTTCTAAGAATTTTCCTTCTTAAGGAAATCTTTCAATGCACTTGCCATAGAGGGATATTCCTTTGAAGGAGCCTCTACATCGAGGTGCAATCCCAATTTCTTCACTTCAAGAGCCGTTGCAGCACCAAAAGCAGCAATTTTTATGTTGCCTTGTTCAAAGTTGGGCATACTCTTCATCAGTGCTTGTACGCCTGTCGGACTGAAGAAAACAAGCATATCATAGTCGAAGTTTTTCACTTCATCGTCCGTCAAATCGTCCGTTACCGTGCGATACATCACACACTCTTTATGGTTCAGTCCTTTGGCATCAAGCAGGTTTTGAACATCATCATTATGGACAGAACTCAACGGAACCAAATATTTTTCAGTTTTGTGCTTGGCCATCACAGGGACAAGATCGGCTATTTTGCCCGTAGAACCGAAGAAGACCTTGCGCTTGCGGTACTGTACATACTTCTGAATGTAAAGTGCTATATGCTCAATGACACAAAAATACTTCATGTCTTCAGGGATGGTGATACGCAATTCCTTTGCCAATTTAAAGTAGTTATCAATAGCATGCCTACTTGTAAAGACCACTGCAGAATAATCAAGCAAGTTTACTTTCTGCTGACGGAATTCTTTTGAAGAGATGCCTTCCACCCGAAAGAAGGGACGGAACACAAGGTCTACATTAAATTCTTTGGCTATATCAAAATAAGGAGAGCGTTCGCTACTTGGCTTTGGCTGGGATATCAATATTTTTTTTACCATCGGTGTCCTAAAAATTTATCATCAAACAGTGTTCAACTTCGTTCAATACGCCCCATAACACTCCGAGAGGCATTAATTCAAGCGCACAAAAGTACAAAAAACTTTGCACAAAAATGCCATTTCTGCGGAAAAAGATGGTATAGCACTTATAGAACGATAACAATTTGAATAATGCAACTACAATAAGTGAATAAATTGCCGTCACGGCCAAAGGCAGTCCAAAATAGATTTGCACCAACACCACGGGAAACAACACGATGCCTTCCGTAGACATTAGGAAGAGCCAGGTGCGCATCCATTGTTTATTTTTTTTACTGCTGAAAAAGGTCCAGTTCACAAGTTGGTAACATGCCCCTTTCAACAACAGGTACACCATATTGATGGCACAGAAGACACCAATGGCTTCGAGTTGTGAGTCGAGCGTCATCGGATTTCCCTGCAAATAGTGCAAGCTCAGATAGAACACTATGGCAAGAAGCAAGCACGTCTGTAGACCCAAGAACAATTGAAAGCGAACTTCGTTGCCGGTTTCGGTCATATCGTCTGTCCGCCTTGGAGTATAAAAAAAGCTTCGTGCCTGACGCATTATAAAGCTTCTGGAATTTGCTATCGAGACGATTGCTATCAAGAAGCAACACAACAACAACGAAGCAATTGTGTTGTCTCTGCTTATAGTATAGGGAATGGGGTCGCCCGGTTGTCCGTCATGGCATACCCCCAGCTCAGGATGAAAGTATTTGCTACCTGCAAAGAAACTTTCATCCATGAGTTTCATGTCAGAGATTTTTTTGTTTTGGAGTTTTAGACCAAAACATTTCAGGGTGTCTATCGAGTCGTTATAGGTTATTGTACCGCGGTGAAAGTTGGCCTGTATGGCCGAGTCTCGTTGACTTTCTGTACATTTCTTTGGCAAGCGGGCCACCACTTGGTGAGGAGTGAGTCCATGATTGTTGCGCGTCACATCGCCAACGGTTACATAGTTTCCCCCCGTTGACGGAGTGGTTTTTACTGTTGTGTTAGTAACTTTCTGCGGCATTCTTCTCTATTACAACCCAAATTGTTCTTTAATTTCAGCCACCTTGTCAAGCTTTTCCCATGTAAAGAGTTCCACTTTCAGGGTTTTTGTCTCATGATAATGGCTCGAGAAGGTTTTTTCAACCACCTCGTTCTTTCGGCCCATGTGTCCGTAAGCGGCAGTTTCCAAATACATCGGCTGGCGAAGTTTTAGCATTCGCTCTATCGCCTTCGGACGCAAATCGAACATTTCTGCCACTTTCCGTGCTATTTCGCCGTCAGAGAATTTCACATGACTACGTCCGTAGGTATTAACATACACGCTTACTGGTTGAGCAACGCCGATAGCATAAGCCAACTGTACCAGTATTTCATCGCTAACTCCTGCTGCAACCAAGTTCTTGGCAATGTAGCGGGCCGCATAAGCGGCAGAGCGATCTACCTTAGAGGAGTCTTTTCCTGAGAAAGCCCCTCCTCCATGAGCACCTCTACCTCCGTAGGTGTCAACTATTATCTTACGTCCTGTGAGCCCCGTGTCTCCATGCGGGCCTCCAATAACAAACTTTCCAGTAGGATTGACAAGATACTTAATGTCGTCACCGAAGAGTGAGAGCACCTTAGGCGAACTAATCTGTGCCTTAACACGTGGCATAAGAATGTTGATTACATCGTCTTTTATTTTTGCCAACATTCGCTGGTCTTCATCAAAATCATCGTGCTGCGTGCTCACCACAATCGTGTCTATACGCAAGGGGATATTGTCATCGCTATATTCTACAGTTACTTGACTTTTGCTATCGGGACGCAAATAGGTCATTAGCTTGCCTTCCTTGCGTATTTCAGCAAGGGTTTTCACTATGAGGTGTGCCAAGTCGAGCGTAACGGGCATATAGTTTTCCGTTTCATTGCAGGCATACCCGAACATCATGCCCTGATCGCCTGCTCCTTGGTTTTCGTCATCGCCGTTGTCAACACCACGGTTAATGTCGCCACTTTGCTCATGGATGGCAGTCAACACACCACAGGAATCTCCGTCAAATTGATATTCTGACTTGGTATAACCTATCTTTTTAATGGTTTTACGTGCTATTGTCTGCAAGTCGATATAGGCTTCCGAACGAACCTCGCCCATAATAACAACCTGCCCAGTGGTATTGAATGTCTCTATGGCACAACGTGCATGGTCGTCATAAGCCAGAAACTGATCAAGCAATGCATCACTAATTTGGTCTGCCACCTTGTCTGGATGGCCTTCCGAAACCGATTCTGAAGAAAATAAATAACTCATTTTTCCATTCTAAAATTTACGTGGAAAAACGCTATTAGCCGTAAAATCTATTGAGGATTTCGCAGTTTTAGCATTTTTTTATGTGGTTGCAAGCAGCCAAATTCTTCCACAATTATCCAATTACTATTATTATTTGCGGGTGCAAAGGTACGTTTTCTTCGTCACTCCACCAAGAATAGCCATCCTTATTTCGTTTATTTAACGATAAAGGCAGGTATGCATTAATGCACACCTGCCTTTACCTTATTTATATATAGACTATCTCTTCTACTTTGCAGGAGTCATTACCACCTCTACGTGGTTGCCTGCTCCGACAAGATTCTGCAGATAGTTGGCAATCTTTTCAGGGGTCAATGCCTCTACAGCTGCACGGTAACCGCTTTCAAGATCGATGCCTGTCCATACATATTCGTCTATTACGTCCATCCAGTGGTCGTTAGACTTTTCGTCTTCAGCATACTGCTTGAGCATGTAGTCCTTCACCTTCTGAACCTTATCGGCGTCTACCTTGATGGTATTGTCTTTCATTCCTGATGCTATCAAGGATACAGCCAAATCGCTCTTGTTGGGATCCATTGGGCAATAAACCTGCAGAACTGCCTTAGAGTTGGCTGCATCGCCTTCGCGCAAGAGTGCTCCATAAGCACCTACCGAGTAGGCTGCACTGGCATCTTCACGGATACTCTTCAGGTAAACCATAGACAACACCTGACCTGCAGCGTCTGCCAAAACTTTGTTTTCAACGTTGTAGGCAAGCGGTTCATGCCAGAAGTCGAACGCAATTGCCTTTGGTGTTTCGCTCTTATTGGTGAATGTGTTGATGTGTTCGCCATTTACATAGGCCACATCGTCCTTCCACTTCTCGGCTTTTCCCTTTGGAAGAGAAGCAATATATTTCTCTATCAACGGACGCAAGGTCGCTTCATCGAAGTTTCCAACAAAGTAATAGACAAACTGGCCGGGGTTTGCGAAACGCTCCTTGGCAATCTGAAGGATACGGTCATAGTTGGCCTTCTCCACATCAGCCACCTGCATGGGGTTGTAACGGTCTTTATGTCCAAACAATGTGTAGGTAAGTGAGTCGTTGAACACGCCCTCTGGCGAGAGATACTTGTTCTTCAAGCTCAACGCTATCTTGTCTTTTGTGGCATTGTAAGCCTCTTCGTCCTTCTTCACATTGGTAAAGTTGAGATAGATAAGCTGCATCAAGGTTTCAACGTCTTTAGGAACGCAATATCCTGCGAGGCTCTGATAGTGGCTGTTCAATCCCATATTGACATTTACCTGTTTGCCGTAAAGGGCCTTCTCAAGCTCGTTGTTGGAGAAGTTTCCCAATCCGCTTGAAGACAAAGCTGCGCCAAACATCTTCAGGTTGGCATAGTCTTTTGGGCCATAGAGTAGCTTTCCGCCCTTAGCCATGGCCTGGAACTGTATCTCGTTGTCCTTGAAGTTGGTCTTTTTGAGTATTACCTTGGCGCCATTGCTCAAAGTAAGCTCTTTATAACCAAACTGCTTGTTCTCTGTTTCCTTGACAATCTTACCTGCCTTAGGCTCTTTTTCAGGAGCAATCAGCGGTTCGTTCTTTGCATTGTCAACATAAGGCTCTATCTTTTCAGCACGCACCGAAGCAATGGTCTGTGCCATTTGGTCTTTCGTAATGTCCTGTTGACCATCTTTAAGTTGGTCAAAGATATAAGCTACAAAGTTGGTATCGTTGTCAGTTATCAGCTCTTTGACATACTCGTTAACTGCATCAACATTCAATTGGGGAATAGCTGCAATCTGATTCTTCAACTGATACTCGTCTTCAATGCTTGGAATAGGCTCGTTAGACAAATAGTTGTCACGGTATTTATCACCAAAAGTCGAGTTCTTTGTACGGTTTCGGTTGGTGTAGCGTGACTCCAATTGAGACAGGTACTCTGCTTTTGTACGGCTGAATTCGCCTGCTGTAAAACCATATTGGCGAATGCGCTGAGCCTCACGGTACAAGGCAGCCAATGCTTCGAGCGATTTGCCCTCTTTGGCAGCACCATCAAGCTGGAAAGCATCTTTGGTTTTGGCATAAATATACGAGCCATCACCAGCCCAAGCATACATGAAAGGACAATCGGGCTTTTGCGAATATTCAGACAGACGTTGTGTTGCCATCATGGCCACAAGCGACTTAATGTAGCTATCTATCATATAGTCGATGCCAACTTTGGCCGAGTCGGGCGTTGCATCATGCTTCATGGCAATGCCGATAGAAGGATATTGCATTTCCTTATCCTTGTCATAGACATAGATAGCTTGGTCGTTGTCGGGCACAGGCTCGTCAATCACCTTTGCTGCATTGGGATCTACCTTGGAATCTTTCCACAAACGCTTGATTTCAGCTTCTATGTGGTCTACATCAACGTCTCCAACAACGATGATAGCCTGGTTGTCTGGACGATACCATTTGTGGTAATAGTCACGCAATTCCTTGTATTTGAAACCGTCAACCACCGACATCAAGCCAATGGGCAAGCGCAAACCATACTTTGAACCAGGATATAACGCCGGAAGCGTACGTTCGAAGATGCGTTGTTCTGCCGTAGAGCGAAGCTGCCATTCCTGATGGATTACACCGCGTTCCTGATCGATTTCCTTGTCAGAAAGCGTCAATCCGTTAGACCAGTCTTTCAGGATGAGCAGACAAGAGTCCAATGCTGTCACACGTTTCGTAGGCACATCGCAAATGCGGTAAACGGTCTGGTCAATGGAGGTATAAGCATTCAAGTCGCTGCCAAATTCCACACCGAGTGAGCGGGTGTATTCAAGCAAGGTGCTATCAGGGAAGTGTTCGGAGCCATTAAAGGCCATGTGCTCCAAGAAGTGGGCCAATCCCCGTTGGTCTTCATTTTCCTGAATAGAACCGACACGCTGGGCAATATAGAAGTTTGCCACTTTTTCCGGCCATTCGTTGTGGCGGATGTAGTAGGTCAGTCCGTTGTCAAGCTTTCCTATTTTGACATTTTTGTCAATAGGAATAGGAGGCATCTGCATCTGAGCAGACACAACACCTGCCACCAACAAGAATGCTCCTACAAGCAATTGTTTTAATTTCATAATTTAAACTGTTAACGATAAAAATTTGTCTATTTGCTTACAAAGGTACGTAAAAATGCTATTTATAGTCAGTTGCCAAGAGAAAAAAAAGTTAAAACCGCCTTTTTTGCTTATTTATCCCTATCCTTTCCGTGCAGTTTTGCATACCTGATGTTGCGCGGGTGATGCTCGAGGATGACTTGACGAAGCATCGTCATATCCATATGGGTGTAGATTTCAGTGGTGCCAAGGCTCTCATGTCCCAACATGGCTTGGATGGAACGGAGGTCGGCACCGCCCTCCAAGAGGGCCGTTGCAAAGGAATGGCGCAGTGTGTGGGGACTGATAGTTTTCTTGATGCCGGCAGCCTTGGCATAGTTTTTCACCATAATCAAAATCATCGTGCGCGTAAGGTGTGCCCCTCTCCGGTTAAGGAACACATAGTCTTCCTCGCCTGGCTTGATGTTGTGCATCTTTCTGCGACAGTCATACCACCAGTCTATCTCTTGAAGGGCTCGCTTTGAGATAGGAACAAGGCGTTCCTTAGAACCTTTCCCTATCACCCTCACAAACTGTTCGTCAACATAGATGTTGGAAATCTTGAGGTTTACAAGTTCAGAAACCCGCAGGCCACATGAAAACAACACCTCGATAATGGCCTTGTTGCGATGTCCTTCCCACTTAGACAAGTCGATGGCTGCCTCCATCATGTCCACTTCTTCGGTTGACAACACCTCCGGCAGATGCAAGCCCTGTTTGGGAGAGTCGAGCAGTTCTGTGGGGTCAGTCTCCAAAAAACCGTCAAGCACCAGAAAGCGATAGAACGAGCGCACCCCACTAAAGATGCGGGCCAATGAGCGAGGGCCGATGCCGATGTCAAATAAGCTGGTGGCAAACCGTTCCAATTGGGACAGTTCCACCTTCATGGGATCTATCTGCTCTTGCTTACAGTAGGTCAGCAACTTGTCCAAGTCGTGCATATAGGCATCCACCGTATTTGGTGAGCAGCCTTTTTGTAGCTTCAGATAGCGGCAATATAGCCCTGCAACATTCAAAGATGATTCCTTGGCGGGTTTCATTTTTATTCTTACATTTGCAAATGCAAAGGTAACAAAAAACCAAGAAACATGAAAATACTCATCATCAACGGGCCCAACTTGAATCTTTTGGGAATTCGCGAGCCTGGCATCTACGGCAATGCATCGATGGAGAACTACCTTCCGGTGTTGAGAGAACGCTATCCGGACATTGAAATAGAATACTATCAAAGCAACGTGGAAGGCTTCTTGATAGACAAGATGCAGGAGGTGGGCTTTTCTTATGACGGGATTGTGCTGAACGCAGGTGCCTACACTCACACGTCTGTGGCTTTACTCGACTGTATCAGATCGCTCAAGACACCCGTGATAGAGGTTCACATCAGCAACGTACATGCCCGTGAAGACTTCCGCAACCACTCCATGATTTCGTCAGGATGCCGTGGCGTAATAGCCGGATTCGGACTGGATAGCTACCGTTTAGCCATTGAAGCACTGAAAGGATGACCGAAACCGAACAAATAGACGACTACATTCTTGCCCATAGCGAACCGGAAGGCGACTACCTCTACCGGTTGTGGCGTGCCACCAACGTGCATACCGTTCACGGACGCATGGCAAGCGGACATCTTCAGGGGCGCATTCTGAAAATGTTTGTCCAGATGATACGTCCCAAGAACATTCTCGAGGTGGGCACATTCAGCGGATATAGTGCGCTTTGTATGGCAGAAGGCCTTGGGGAAGGGGGCAAGGTGTACACCTTTGAAATAAACGACGAGATGGAAGACTTTACCCGCCCGTGGATAGAACGTTCGCCCATGGCAGACAAGATAGACTTCCGTATAGGTGACGCCAACGTGGAAGCACCGAAAATGGGCATCACTTTCGACATGGCTTTCGTAGACGGAGACAAAAGAACCTATGTGGAGACCTACGAAAACATTTTTCCACTGATGGCTTCGGGCAGTTTCATATTTGCCGACAACACGTTGTGGGACGGCCACGTAACAGACGCAGCCTATGACCGCGACCAGCAAACGCAGGGCATACGAAGCTTTAACGACCATATTGCTGCCGACCCTCGCGTCGAGCAAGTCATCCTGCCACTACGCGACGGATTAACACTGATTAGAAAGAAATAGCACACGCGTTTCACAAAATATCATTATCTTTGCACCATTGAAGCCCTCTGCTTCCAACGAAAACATACAAGAAAATGCAAGAAACAAGACAAAATCGCATATCAAGACTGCTCCAAAAAGAGTTGGCCTCTATCTTTCAGAGCCAAACACGCATGATGCATGGAGTGCTGGTCAGCGTAACTCGTGTACGCATCAGCCCCGACCTGAGCATCTGTACCGCCTATCTGAGCATCTTTCCTTCGGCAAAAAGCGAAGAACTGCTTACCAATATCAATGCCAACGAGAAGACCATACGCTACGAGTTGGGCAAGCGCGTACACAACCAGCTACGCATCATTCCGGAGCTACGCTTCTTTATAGACGACTCTCTTGACTATATAGAGCATATCGACGAGTTGCTGAAGAAATGAATTTTCCTTTCTACATTGCCAAACGCTACCTTTTTTCCAAAAAGAGTACACACGTCATCAACTTGATTAGCGCCATATCGGTCATTGGGGTGGCGGTAGCAACAATGGCATTGGTGGTAGTTTTGAGCGGATTTAACGGTTTCTCGGATTTGGTGGCTTCGTTCTTCACCTCGTTCGACCCGCAACTAAAGATTGAACCCGTTAAGGGAAAGATGACAGCTGCCGATGCTCCAGAGCTCGACAAGGTGAAATGGTTGCCAGAAATTCTTGTGGCTACCGAGTGTGTAGAAGACCAAGCCATGGCCATCTACCAAGGACGACAAGCCATGGTGACGGTCAAAGGCGTAGAAGACAACTTCGCCCAACTCACCAACATTCAAGACATTCTGTATGGCAACGGCGCTTTCGAGCTGCACATCGCCAACCTTGAATACGGAGTGATGGGCATTCGACTGGCCGAATCATTGGGTACAGGCGTTCCATGGAGAGGCTATCTACACATCTTCGCCCCACAAAGGGAAGGGCAGTTCGAACTGAGCCGGCCTGAAGAAGGCTTTGTCGAAGACTCGCTGCTTTCTCCAGGGGTGATATTTCAGGTGAAACAAGGTAAGTACGACAAGGGACACATTATCACTTCCATCGGTTTTGCACGACGCCTGTTTGGCCGTCAGGGCCAAATCTCCTCGCTTGAGCTCCGCTTGAAGGCCGGAATAGATATTGACAAGACAAAAGCCAAGATACAACAGATAGTCGGTAACAAATATAGCGTAAAGGACCGCTATGAGCAACAAGCCGACACGTTCAAGATAATGCAAATAGAGAAGTTCTTTGCATACGTCTTCCTAACGTTTATCTTGCTGGTGGCTTGTTTCAACATCATCGGTTCGCTCTCAATGCTGATTATCGACAAGAAAGAGGATGTTTGCACCTTACGCAACCTTGGGGCCAACGATAAGCAAATAACACGCATTTTCCTGTTTGAAGGACGAATGATTTCGGTCTTCGGTGCCATCATCGGCATTGCCTTGGGCTTGCTGCTTTGCTTCCTGCAACAAAGGTACGGCATCGTGAAACTCGGCGATTCACCCAATTCGTTTGTCGTTAATGCCTACCCTATCAGTGTTCATCCGTCTGACATTCTACTCATTTTTGTCACTGTCATCATCACGGGTTGGCTCTCGGTTTGGTATCCTGTCAGACAACTTAGCAAACGACTTTTGCAATAACATTAAACAAATTCGCAACTCATTGTTAGCCAACGGGTTAACAATACCTAAGAAATTAGCTTCTAAAAGGCCGTGTTTTAGACTGTAAAAAGGCCGGTTTTAGGAGCTAAAATGCCGTGTTTTAGAAGGTCGTTTGCCGGGTAGGGTTTTTCAAGGGACAAAATCCTCTTTGGATTACTCCAAATCGATGTGTTCCACATGAATGGATGAAGGCAAGAAAATGCGAGCGTTTTCCTTGAATTTTACCGGATTTTCGGTGGTGAAATACAAACTCTTTCCGTGCTTGGTGCATTGGGCGTCCATTTCGGGATGGCGGCCCAAATAGTCTTTCAGACTGTCGGCCACATACTCGCTTTGGGGAACAATGCGCACACCCGGTTGTATGTATTTCAATATCTTGGGCATGAGAATGGGATAATGGGTACAACCCAAGATAATAGTATCAATCTTCGGGTCAAGCAACATGAGATGGTCGATGCGTTTCTTTACAAAATAATCGGCACCAGGACTGTCAGCTTCGTTGTTCTCTATGATAGGTACCCACAAAGGACAAGCCACACCTGTCACCTTGATATCGGGATGAAGCTTTTCTATCTCCAAATTGTAGCTTTGGCTTTTCACTGTGCCTTCTGTGGCCAAAAGGCCTACATGACGACTGCGTGTCAGACCGCCTATAACTTCTGCCGTAGGGCGTATCACCCCCAACACACGGCGTGTTGGGTCTAATTGGGGCAAATCGCATTGCTGAATAGAACGCAAAGCCTTTGCCGAAGCCGTATTACACCCCAAGATGACCAAATGGCAACCCAACTCGAAAAGCTTGATGACCGCCTGACGCGTAAACTGATAGACCACATCAAACGAACGGGAACCATAGGGCGCACGTGCATTGTCGCCAAGATAGACATAGTCGTACTCGGGCAAAAGTTGCTGAATGCCATGAAGGATGGTCAATCCTCCATAACCGGAGTCAAACACTCCAATGGGACCAGGTTGGTGAGATAAAGTTGTCATAAGCATAATAAGAGGTTGGGATAATTCATGAAAGTCAATGTAAAGCGGTTTTCAGATTGGCAGTAATGTCTGTTGCGCAGGAAGAGTCGATATAAGGAACAGCTCCATTATCGGTGTTGAGGACAAAGGCATAGCCTCCTTCGCTGCCCAACTTTCCAATGGCATCATCAATACGCTTGCGAATGGGGGTCATGGCTTCACGCTCGGCTTGAGAGAGCAAGCGCTCGGCTTCTTTCTTGAAAGCAGTATTTTTTTCTACCATCTCTTGCAATTCAGCTTGGCGCTTACGAAAGATGGAGGGAGCAAAATCGCGTTGACCTTCCAAAAACTCCTCATACTTGGCATTGAAATCTTCCTCTGAACGACGTGTTTCAGCTTCATACTTGTCACGCAGAGTGGCCATTTCGCGCTGAACAGCTGCATATTCTGGCAACGACTGAAGCACTTCTTCATAACTGAAATAGGCGAAACGAAGGCCTTGGGCTGAAGCTACAAAGGGCAACAAAAGGGAAAACAAAAAGAGGATAAACTTTTTCATAAGCTAAAAAAGGCCCTCTCTTTCGTAAAGGAGAGGGCTTGAAAAGGGGTTATTACTTCAACTTGTTGTACTCTGCCTTTACCTCGTTGGTAACGTCCTTGCTAATAGACTCGTTAACATAAATGGGTTGTCCAGCAGATTTTTCCATGATGTAAACATAATTTCCGCTCTTGGCTACATTCTCAATAGCCTTGCGTACCTTATCGAGAATTGGGCCAAGCTTTTGCTGCTGTTCCTCGTTGAAAGCCTTTTGGTTGTCTTGTACAGCCTGTTGAATCTTGGCATACATGTCGCTAAGGCTCTTTTCGGTTTCAGCTTGCTTGGTGGCGTTCATCGTACTCTTGGTTTTGTCATACTCGTCAGCCTTACGTTGCAACTCGTTCTGCATGTCAGTAATCTGCTGCTCATACTCTTTGCCTTTCTTCTGTAGTTGGTCTTGAATAGTTGTTACCTCAGGAAGAGACTGCATGAAAGCCTGAGAATCGATGTGGCCGAACTTTTGTGCGAACATGGTCATTGGTGCGCAAAGCATCAATGCTAAAAATAGTTTTTTCATTTTGTTTGCTTGTTATTAATTAATTGTTTTTGTTTCTACTGATTTGAATAGCCCAATTTCTGCAACACTTCGTTGCTTATGTCTATCTTTGGGCTGCCATAGATGATTCCGCTATCGCTGGCACGGTCTACAACAAGACTGTATCCACGCTGGTCGGCAAGGTCTTTTACGGCATTATAGATTTCGTCTTGTATTGGCGTCATCAGCGAAGTACGCTTTTTGAACAATTCACCTTCTGGTCCGAAATATTTGCGTTTGAGATCGGAAGCTTCCTTTTCTTTCTTCATAATCTCCTCCTGACGCTGCTTCTTCTGCTCCTGCGAAAGGAAAACCACCTCGTTTTGATAGTTTTTGTACATCGTGCTGGCTTCCGTATTGAGAGCTTCCACCTCTGCCTGCCACTTCTTGCTCACCTGATTGAGTTGCTCATTGGCACGTTCATAGGCAGGTACATTCTTCAAGATGTACTCCATGTCGATGAGGGCAAACTTCTGTGCACTCACCGTAAGGACCGACACGAGCGCCAATCCCAATATCAATAATTTCTTTTTCATACGCTCTTTACTCCTTTTTGTTGTTTCTTTATCTGACGGCTGACGAGCCGAAAAGTTTCATCGATTTGTTTCAATCCGGCAAGGAGGTAAGATTAGAACTCCTGACCCAGAATGAAGTGGAACTGACTTCCACCTTTGCTTCCAAAGACCTTGTCGAAACCATAGGCCCAGTCGATACCCATCAAGCCCACCATAGGCAAGTAGATGCGTACACCAAGGCCAGCACTGCGCTTCATGTCGAAAGGATTGAACTGCTTGGTTTCGGTCCAAGCATTACCAGCCTCGACAAAACCTAAACCGTAGATGGTGGTATTGCCCAACAAGAAGGGGTAACGCAACTCCAAAGTGAAACGGTCGTAAGCATAACCTTCAGCTCCGTAAGGGGTGAGCGAACCGTTCTCATAACCACGCAAGCCGATGGTTTCTTCTGCATAGCTGGTGGAATAGCCACTCATTCCGTCTCCACCCATATAGAAGGTTTCGAACGGCGATTTCTTATACTTGTTGTAGGAGCCCAGCAAGCCCAACTCTACACGAGTCATCAGCACGGGGCATTTGGTGGCATTGGCAAGGGCTGTGTACATACGAGCCTTGAATTTCCACTTGTGATACTCTACCCACCGATACTTTTCACGTTGCTCTGCCTGGAAAGTTGCCGACTTTGAATTGGTGGCAAGGTGCTGGTAGTCTTTTCCATCCCACTTAGACCAAGGCGGAGTAAGCGTAAGGGAAACCGTAAATTCTGATCCGCGGCGTGGGAAGAGTTGGTTGTCGGTAGACGTACGGTTGAGGGATATGCTGAAATTGAGGTTGTTTGCCTGACCATTCTGCATAAGGAAGTATCGCCAGTTTTTCAACATATAACGCGTATAAGCCAACTGCAAAGACAAGGTGAAATAGTCGTCAGGCCAGCGCAAGCGCTTTCCCCATCCCACGTTCACACCTAACAGTTTGACATACTTGTTGGGGTCGTAGTAGTTTTCATAGTTGTTGTAGCCGTAACTGCCATAGCCACCCATGTAACTATAATAGTTTTGCATCCATCCCTGGTTGTAATAGTTACTGTTTACATCGGTCTGTTTTGAGTAATAAACACCTACACTAAACTGGATGGGGCGTTTCCCGCCCAGCCAGTTGGTAGAATAGCTGGTACTGTAAGACTGATAATAGGAAGCGTTGCTTTGAGCAGAAATAGACAACGTCTCGCCGTCTCCAACGGGCAAGAGGCTACGGTGGGCTCCTTTCTTACGGAACAGATTGGCCATGGAGAAGTTGGTCAACTTCAAACCAATGCGTCCTATCACTCCCGTCTGTCCCCAACCGAGAGAGAATTCCACCTGGTCGTTGGACTTTTGCTTAAGGTCCCAGTTGATGTCTACCGTTCCGTCTTCATAATTGGGCTTTACATCAGGATTGACAGCCTCGGGGTCGAAGTGGCCCATTGAGGCCAGTTCTCGAGCAGAACGCTGCAAGGCTTCCTTCGAGAACAGGTCGCCCGGCTTTGTACGCAGTTCTCGGCGGACAACGTTTTCATACAGACGGGTGTTGCCATTGATACGTACATGGTTGATATGGGCTTGCTGGCCTTCATAGATTCTCATCTCCAAGTCGATGGAGTCGCCTACAATATTGACTTCAGTGGGCTGGAGGTTGTAAAACAGGTAACCATTGTTCCAATAAGCATTTCCAACTGCATCTTCGTCTTCTGACAATCGCTTGTGGAGATACTTCTGGTTGTAGACATCGCCTTTCTTCATATCCAGCAAGCGTGAAAGGTAATCGGTGTTGTACACCGTATTGCCTACCCACGTGACATTGCGCAGATAATATTTCTTGCCTTCGTCCACCTTGACATACACATCCACATGTTTATCATCAACATTCCATACGCTGTCTTTCAAGATGATGGCATCGCGATAGCCAAACTCGTTGTACTTGTCTATCAAATTCTTCTTGTCTTCTGTCCAACGTTCGGGCGTAAACTTCTTCGACTTCAAGAAAGAAGAGAACTTGCCCGACTCGTGCAGCTTAGCAAAAGCACCTTTCTTGAACAGACCGCCTTTCAGTTTACGGTTGGTGAGTTGCTCATTACCTTCAATAATGATGTTGCGCACCTTCATCTTTTCCTTCTTGTCTACATCAATATCAAGGATGACCTGATTTTTGTTGGCAACATCTTCACGCTGATGAATAGTGATTTCGGCATTCTTGAAGCCTTTGTCTTCAAAATATTTCTGAGCTAATACCTTCGCACGGTTTATCATGTTAGGCGTGATTTGCCCACCCTTAATCAGTCCGAGCTTCTTGTCCATATCGTCGCGCTCCGACTTTTTCAATCCTGTAAAATTGATGGAAGACACACGCGGACGTTGTTTCAGACGTATGTGAAGATAGACTTTGTCGCCCACAATGGAGTCGGCAGCTATAGAAACGTCCGAGAAGAGACCGTGTTTCCAATAGCGTTTCACGGCATCTGTCACTTCGTTGCCTGGGAGCGAGATAGTTTGTCCCACTGACAATCCGGAAATTCCCGCTAAAATGTAATCGTCATAGCCATCCACACCCGACACGGCAATACCACCAATAGTAACTTCAAGCGGATTGCCAGCATAGGAAATGTCAGGATTGACTATCTTCTCCTGCGCCGAAGCAGTTATGTTTAGACCGAGAGATAGGGCCAACACGGCCAACACCTTATTTATATATGTCATTCTCTGTTTGTTTTCTATTGTTGTTCTTCTTCTGTTTGTGCCTCTGTCTTGCCAAAACGGCGTTGGCGGTTTTGATAACTTCGTATAGCTTTATGCAAGTCGTCTTCCGAGAAATCGGGCCAGAATGTGTCGCAGAAGTAAAGTTCCGAATAGGCAATCTGCCACAACAAGAAATTGGAGATGCGCAGTTCGCCTCCCGTTCGGATGAGCAAATCGGGATCGGGCATAAACTTTGTGCACAGATGTTTGCTCACTGCCTGCTCATCAATGTCAGAGGGTTGCAAGCGACCTTCTACCGCTTCCTGTGCCAATTGGCGTGCTGCTTCGGTAATTTCCCAACGCGAAGAATAGCTCAAGGCCACCACCATGGTCATTGCCGAGTTTCCAGCCGTGTGCTCGATGGTCTCCTTCAACTTCTGCTGAACGCTTTCTGGAAGACGACCGATGTCTCCTATGACTTGAAAACGTACATTGTTCTTCATGAAAATCTCGTCTTCCAACGATGAAAGCACCAGTCCCATCAAAGCTGCCACCTCATCAGCGGGCCTATTCCAGTTTTCCGTAGAGAACGTGTAGAGCGTTAAATACTTTACACCAAGGCGTGTGCATTCGGACGTAATGCGCCTAACCGTTTCAACGCCTGCCTGATGGCCATAGCTTCTGGGCTTACCCTGCTGGGTCGCCCACCGGCCATTGCCGTCCATTATGATAGCTATATGGCCCGGAATGCGGGTCATGTCAAGGTCATTCGTCTTCATTGTGACAAGTTCTACATTTAGCCATAAAACTATAGGTCAGCGTAAGTTGCAATGTGGAATAGCAGTCTGTATTTTTGAATGCACCACTGCTCTGAATGCCGTAAGGGTCTTTCTGGCCATCCAGTTCGTCGCTTAACGAAAAATGCAACGCCCATTCCAAACCAACATTCATGCGCTGTCCTACTTTATATTTCACTCCAATTCCTATTGGTACATTCCCCGTGAACACACTCGACTTATCTCCCCCGTCGGTTTTAACATAGGTTGCACCTATGCCCGCAAAGAGAAAAGGAGTTAACCGGTGGGCTCTAAAATAATCGCGTCCTGTACCATAAGGCCAAAAATTATATTCGAAAGTCAAGTCTAACCCCACCAACGTGTTGCTAAACTCATAAGGATTGTCGGCAAAATTCGGATAATAAGTCTTTACATCCTTGGAACTTCCTTTCATCTTGCCAAACTGGGCATTGAGTTTCAAGCCCCTATAAGTATCAAAATTGTAGCGGCCCACAATGGAAGCCATGGGTTGCAAGTCTTTGGTAAGATTGCCGTTAAAGTCACCCAAATAGCCTGCCATACCGCCTCCTACACCTATTTCCATACGATACTGAGGATCTTCCTGTGCACACAAGTGCGTCACAGACAATAAAAGCAGTATCAAGAAAAGGCCTTTTTTCATATTTTCACTTCTACAACAAAGGTTACTGCAAATTGCTATCGGCCCAGCCAAGTCTGTTGAGACGCCCTCGCCACACTTGACCATCTTTACACAGAAGCCAAACATAGTTGTTTCTGTCTACAGTGACAGTAAACACCTCATTGGGGACAACACCTGTCGGCAAGCAATAATCGGTGGTTGTCTTCCAAGTGATTCCTCCATCCGAGCTTTGATAAACCGAAGAAAAAGTTCCATTAAGGTAACCTATGGCAAGCGCTTTTCCATCATAGGGGAAGACGGTAAGTCCTGTCATGTTTCTAAGATTATAAGTTTGGTCGCTCGCCACATCCACATATGACCATTTTCCTGGTACTGGATAATCAGAGTAATCAACCATTTTGCTCCATGCCTTTGCATAGGTGTCGCCCGAGCGGGTTCCTACTATCATCACACGGTCAACCTGCGAATTGGTTTTCAAGGGCGAACAGGTGTAACTAATATTGTCGGTGGGAAGCAACAAGCTGTCGTCATCCAATTCTTCTGCCGTCCATGTCTTCCCCGCATCCTTGGAAACCTTCAGCGTTTTCTCGGCAGAAAGGGCATACAGTTCGGTTGTACTGGCTGCAACAAGTTGCTGCAAACTGGTTTGAGTCGAAACTTGTTCCCAATGTTCACCGTCAGTGGAACGAAGAACCATCCTGTCTGTAAGTATATAGAGATAACCGTTCCAAGCCAAAACACCTTTGTAAGCTTCCTTTTCAAAAGGTGTATTGATATTGGAATTTGCCACTCGCCATTTCAAACTGTCCTTGAGCGATGTGTAAAAAAGAGTAGTGTAGTTCTGAATGTCGGCTGCCAAGAAAAGTGTATCACCCTTGGCAATAGCCTTCAAACCATTTGCCTGAGACAAGTCGAATGGGAAATCAGCCTGCTTAGACCACACAAAATCATCACCTTCTTGCTGGTGTACATTGACCTTAACCCTATAGCTACGATAGCTTTTCCCGTCTTGAGACAAGACACGGAACTCTCGTGGCTCACTAAAGTCAATGGAATCGGAACTGGAATAATATGTGACAGAATCGCTTGTAAGCGATTTCAAGAATACTACCCCACCATTTTTTGAGCTAACGGTGGCCAAGACATGCTTCACATCACTGAAGCATGGCAAAGAATCGGGATTATATATCGAATCATTTTGCTGATCGATAAAGAAACGATACTTGCTACCCACAAGGGTCGTTTTTATGGTTGTATCATTTCCGGAAGCTGTTTTGCTACTTACGTATTGGTTGATGGTACCTAAAGAAAACGCCGTTATGGCAGTATCATTATAATAGGTGTAATCGTTATCATTGTCGTCCTTGAGACAAGAGGCCATCAGCAAAGCCATAGCCATCAGCAGGACAAGGGGCATGATCTTTTTTTTCATCTGTCAGAAATCATTAAAATGGGCATAGCACCCTACCAACAACGCCATCTTGCTATATGCTTGACATGGTTACCGATAAGTGATGCCTATATATACCTTTAGCTCCTCTCCCTTAAAAAACAGCCTATTACAAGACATAACACAACCGATTAAAAGGAAAAGAATTGTTTGCAAATTTACAGAGAATTCCTTAAAAACGAGGGCTTTTGTACTTATTATTATTTAATTTATGCTTTTTCAGTGGCTTTTTTAAGGTTGTTTAGGGATTTATAACCGCCTAACAACGTTTACGTTTTTGTGCTATTACTTTTTAAAGACTTATAGAATGGGGGTTCTGTGAAAAACTGTAAACTTGCCAATCGCCCGATTTTTCGGTTTTCAACATGCGCCATAAAGGTTCTGAAACCAGTAAATAAAAAACCTATCCACTGCGGCTGAACTGTCAACATCCGCATGGATAGGTTTGAAAGTATTAAGGTAACGCTTCTAAAGCGTTGTACCAATTGCTAAGATTAAAGCTGAGGACCAGCTGCAACAAGAGCCTTACCAGCTTCGTTTCCTTCGTACTTCTTGAAGTTCTTGATGAAGCGTGCAGCCAAATCTTTAGCCTTTTCTTCCCACTGAGCTACATCAGCATAAGTATCACGTGGGTCGAGGATGTTAGGATCTACACCTTCCAACTGTGTAGGAACTACAAAGTTGAAGTATGGAACCGTCTTGGTTGGAGCCTTGTCGATAGAGTGATCGAGGATAGCATCGATAATACCACGGGTATCACGGATAGAGATACGCTTGCCAGTTCCGTTCCAACCGGTGTTAACCAAATAAGCCTTAGCACCGCTCTTCTCCATCTTCTTAACCAATTCTTCAGCATACTTGGTTGGATGAAGTTCCAAGAAAGCTTGGCCGAAGCAAGCAGAGAAAGTTGGAGTAGGCTCTGTAATACCGCGTTCTGTACCTGCCAACTTAGCAGTGAAGCCAGAAAGGAAGTAATACTTGGTCTGCTCTGCGCTCAAGATAGAAACTGGAGGAAGAACACCGAAGGCATCTGCAGACAAGAAAATTACTTGCTTAGCAGCAGGACCCTGTGATTCAGGACGCTGGATGTTCTTGATGTGATAGATAGGATAAGATACACGAGTGTTCTCGGTTACGCTCTTGTCTGCGAAATCAATCTTACCATCCTTGTCAACAGTTACGTTCTCGAGAAGAGCGTCACGGGTAATGGCGTTATAGATGTCGGGCTCAGACTCCTTGTCGAGGTTAATTACCTTTGCATAGCAACCACCTTCAAAGTTGAAGACGCCTTCATCATCCCATCCGTGCTCGTCATCACCGATAAGCTTACGCTTTGGATCGGTAGACAAAGTGGTCTTACCTGTTCCAGAGAGGCCGAAGAAGATTGCGGTATTCTCACCATTCATATCGGTGTTTGCAGAGCAGTGCATAGCTGCCATGCCCTTCAATGGCAAGAAATAGTTCATCATAGAGAACATACCTTTCTTCATTTCACCACCATACCATGTGTTGATGATAACTTGCTCTTTGGAAGTTACGTTGAAGACAACGGCTGTTTCTGAGTGAAGACCAAGTTCCTTCCAGTTTTCTACCTTTGCTTTTGATGCATTGTAGACAATGAAATCAGGCTCCTGCTCGAAGTCAGCTTCTGTCTTTGGACGGATGAACATGTTTGTAACAAAGTGAGCTTGCCAAGCAACCTCAACGATGAAACGAACCTTCATACGGGTATTCTTGTGCGTACCACAGAAACCATCAACTACATAAAGCTTCTTATTAGAAAGCTCTTTCTGAGCAATTGCCTTTACTGCATCCCAAGCTTCCTTGCTTGCGCGATGGTTGTCGTTGTGGTATTCCTCGCTATCCCACCATACAGTGTCGTGAGATGTTGCATCATCAACGATAAACTTATCTTTAGGAGAGCGGCCAGTATAGATACCAGTCATTACGTTCACTGCACCGAGTTCAGTCTCTTGACCTTTATCATAGCCCTCAAGACCTTCTTTTGTTTCCTCGTTGAACAACACCTCGTAAGAAGGATTGTACAGAACTTCAGCTGTTCCAGTCTGAATTCCGTAGCTTGCTAATACCTGCTTATCAAACTTTGCCATTTTAATTAAAATATTTTAGAATTGTGATTAATGAATCAACTTCTGCAAACCATGCTCCACTCTTGCCTTGTTGGGGCCGTTGTTTCTGCCATGGCCACTTTCATTGTTCTTGTTATATAATAGGTATTGATTGGCCAGAATATTATTCCTACACCTTTCTTAACCCACCGCAAAGTTAGAAAAAAACTATAATACCACCATATTTATTAATGCCAAAAAACGTTTTGGTGCGACTTCTTTTAAGTTAAATTATCCGAAATTCGGATGGTTATATATTGTTTGCTATTTGCATGTGGCAATTTCATATTAGCGTTGGAACGCTTTTCTTCTTCCAACATTCTCTATTGTACATTTCAGAACGAGCTTTAGTAATTCCTCTTTACTGCCGGACTGACCCTTAACGCCAAAAAAAGTGAGAAACGACAGTGGCGAGAATGTTGTCTCTATCCACATTGTCTATTGTTAAAGAAATAGAAAAGTATCCTATTTAGACTGCAAGCAATTTGTCCATTGAGGGGGAAATAAAAAAATATCGGTAAATTTGCATGGTTCAGATTACGCTTGTTGTATAGGCGTACGCTCAGTATATTAACAGGCGGGCCTACAGAAACACATTGTCAATCATCAACTTATAAAAAATAAAGACTATGGATATTATCGATCTCAGTAAGACCAACTCCATCATCAATCAGTACATGGCTGAGATTCGCGATGCCGAGTATCAGAAGAACCGTCTGCTTTTTCGTAACAACATCATGCGTGTGGGAGAGTATGAGGCCTTTGAAATTTCAAAATCGCTCCACTACGAAGAGAAAGACATTGCCACCCCATTAGGCATATCTAAAGTGAATGTTCCGACCGACAAAATTGTTCTTGCCACAATCTTCAGGGCTGGCTTACCTTTCCATCAAGGTTTTTTGAACGTTTTCGACCATGCCGGCAATGCTTTCGTTTCTGCCTACCGCGAATATAAGGATGCCGCCCATCACGAAGTTGGCATACACGTGGAGTATCTTGCCACCCCTTCGATAGACGAGAAGACACTCATCATTGCAGACCCGATGTTGGCCACTGGAGGCTCGATGGAACTGGGTTACAAAGCCTTTATCACCAAAGGAACGCCCAAACGCATACATGTGGCCTGCGTTATTGCCACACCTGAGGGTATAGACCACATCAAAGCAACCCTTCCTGAGGAAAAAACAACCATTTGGTGTGCCGCCATCGACCCAGGAATGAACGAACACAAATATATCGTTCCTGGCTTTGGCGATGCTGGAGACCTTTGTTACGGAGACAAACTGTAAAAGTTCATTCATCATAATAAAAAACCGGTTCGGAAATATTCGAACCGGTTTTTTATTATTTCACTTCCCAAATATCATTGGTTTCTAGCAGTTCCGAGAATTTGTGATAAGGCTTTTTAGCTTTTACTTCTTCTATCTGCTCATTAACTGCTACATCGTATGTAGGTGCCACAACGTCCCTAATGACACCCAACGCCACTGGAAAACCATGTTCGTTGTCCATCATTGCCAATTTCAATTGCAACGTATTATCCTCGCAATGGGCATCGTGCACAAGAATATCATTGACGGTTACGCCGTTTTCTCCTATCTTTACCACTTTCAGACCGAAGCCATCTTGCACCAAACCATACTCATTATGTTCTCCAAACACCAACGGTTCACCATGACGCACATAGATTGCATTCTTATGACGTCCATCCTTGGTATATATTGGGTCGTATGCTCCATTGTTAAAGATTACACAATTCTGCAGGATTTCGCACACTGAAGCGCCTTTGTGATGATAAGCAGCTTTCAATATCTCTACCGTTTCTGCGCCATCGGTTGCTACCGACCGGGCGAAAAAGCGTCCTCGGGCACCAAAACAGAGCTCTGCTGGACGGAATGGGTCTTCCACCGTTCCATAAGGACTTGACTTTGACACAAACCCACGAGGTGAAGTAGGTGAATATTGTCCTTTCGTCAACCCATAAATACGATTGTTCAGCAATATCATGTTAAGGTCGATATTACGCCGCATGGCGTGGATGAAATGATTGCCACCAATGGCAAGACCGTCACCATCACCACTTATCTGCCAAACAGTAAGGTTGGGATTAACCACTTTTGCCCCTGTTGCCACGGCGGCAGCCCGTCCGTGGATGGTTTGCATGGCATAAGCGTTCACATAATAAGGCAAGCGGCTGGAACAACCGATACCACTGATAACGGCAGTTTCATAGGGAGGCACGCCAATCTCCGCCATTGCTTTTTGCAGACTGGCCAAAAAGAAATGATCACCACAACCTGGACACCAGCGAGGCTGACCTTTTTTAAAATCTTTTGCTGTATATTCGCTCATTGTTTTTTCTTGCTTTTATTTCAACACTCTTGACTCAAAGGTTCCGTCTTCGACAGGAGGTTCTGTGGAATTGAGCACTTGTTCAAATCCCTTAACAAGCTCACTGACAACAAACGGCTGTCCTTTCACTTGATTATACTGATACGGTGCAAAGTTATTGACACGTATACGAAGCAGGGCTGCAAACTGGCCGAGGTTTTGTTCTGCCACTACCACTTTCTTATAACGACTTAACACCTCTGCAGTATTGGCTGGTAAAGGATTGATAAACGAGAATTGCGCAAGCGCAACCTTGTTTCCCCGCTGGCGCAAAGCCTCCATTGCTGTGTAAAGATGGCCATATGTACTACCAAAACCCACTATCAGCAAGTCGGCATCATCCTTGTCACCAAGTACTTCCAAATCTGGAACAGGTATACGGGCAACCTTGTCAAACCTCAAGTGGTCCATTCTGTTATGGTTTTCAGGCTCTGTTGAGATTGAACCTGTTTCTCCATCTTTTTCCAAACCGCCCAAAATGTGCGTATAACCCTCTTGTCCTGGTATCGCCCAATAGCGTACGCAAGTCTGTTTGTCGCGTTGATAAGGCGTATACTTGTATTTTTGGTCTTCTGTAACATAATGAGGATGTATGTCGGGAAGCTTTGTTATGTCGGGAAGTTTCCATGCAGAGGAGCCATTTGCAATGAAGGCATCCGTCAAAAGCACTACCGGTGTAAGATGTTCCAATGCCATCTTTGCTGCCATATAGGCTGCATGGAAGCAGTCGGTAGGACTTGTTGCCGCAACAACTGGCATTGGGCTTTCTCCATTACGCCCATAAAGCACTTGCAGCAAATCGGTCTGTTCACTCTTAGTAGGCAAACCTGTAGACGGGCCACCCCGTTGAACATCTATTATTACCAACGGCAACTCGTCTATAACGGCCAAATTTATGGCTTCTGACTTCAGACAAATTCCAGGTCCAGAAGTGGATGTTGCAGCCAAAGCACCTGCAAATGCAGCACCCACAGAGCTTGCGCACGCAGATATTTCGTCCTCGCATTGAACAGTTATAACCCCCATTGACTTATGTTTGGACAACTCGTGCAAGATGTCTGTAGCAGGAGTGATGGGATAAGAGCCTAAATACAACTTCAATCCTGCCTTTTCAGCAGCCGCCATCAAGCCATAGGCTGTGGCTTTGTTGCCGGTAATATCCATATAACGTCCAGGTTCTTTCACTTTCGACTCTATCCGATAGGTTGCTGGCACCGAGGCGTGCACGTTGTGTCCGTAGTCGTATCCGGCATGTACCACCTTGATGTTGTTTTCAGCTATTTGTGGTTTTTTGTGGAATTTTTCCCTCAAGAAATTTTCCACCAGTCCCAAGTCACGGTTAAACAACCAGCACACCAAACCCAAAGCAAACATGTTTCGGCATTTCAAAACTGCCTTGTTGTCCATACCAGAGTCTGCCAAACAGTCTTTTACCATTTTGGTTAATGGACAAGCCACCACTCTATCTGGGTCTATTCCCAATTCCCCAAGATAGTCATCAGACCTAAACTCCGCCTTATGTAAGTCGTTTGGCCCGAAAGAGTCGGTGTCAATAATGATTGTTGCCTGAGGTTTTGCATGATGATACTGTGTCTTAAGTGCTGCTGCATTCATTGCTACCAGCACATCGCATTGATCTCCTGGTGTGTAAACACGTCCTGCACCGATGTGTACTTGATAGCCACTTACACCTGTCAAGGAGCCTTGCGGAGCCCGAATGTCTGCTGGATAATCTGGAAATGTTGAGATGCCGTTTCCTTTTGAAGCCGAAACGGTTGAAAAAATGTTTCCCGCCAACTGCATACCATCTCCCGAATCTCCAGAGAAGCGCACTACCACTTGGTCGAGTTCTTTAACTTCTAATTGTTCAGTCATAGATTTATCAGACGTTAAGATATATGTTTTCTAATGTCGGGCAAAGGTGCTAATTAATCTTGAAACTGCCAAATAAAAATGCAGGTTTTATGCCATTATCCGCATTTTTCGTTGTTTAGTACTTAAAGGAGCTTCCTCCCAAAAACTCTCGCAGCAAGCTTGTTGGAGGCAATTGCCTATATGGTATAGGCTTAAAGTATTTCAGGAATTTCAGCAAACGGTAGGCCTCGCTATATTCTTCACAGTTTTCGGGCACCAATTCCAGCAATGGTTCAGCTTGTGTTTTTATGGCGGCAAGTTCATAAAGCATGGCCGTATTAAACATTGCATCAGCATTTTCCTGATAAGGGAATATCCATTTGTTTTCTCCGGCTCTTACCGATGGCCATCTGTGAATGGTTTCCTGTGCACTCACGCCACGGTATTTATAGTCACGGATGATGCGACGAAGCAGCCGGTTGTCGGTTGTGGGAATGTAGTTGTGGCTATCCAGCAGTATGGTTGTCAACGCAGAAGCATACACCCGAAACTTTTGTTCTTCCGGTATTTGAGCTGTCAACTCGGGATTTAGGGCATGTATGCCCTCCACTACCAACACGTTATGTTCATCCATGCGCAGTTTTTTTCCACTTCGCTCACTTTTTCCTGTCTGAAAGTTATATTTTGGCAATTCCACTTCCTCACCACGGAAGAGTGCGTTAAACTGATCGTTGATTAGTTTCAGGTTCAATGCATAGATACTTTCATAGTCGTATTCACCCGTTTCATCTTTTGGCGTATGTTCGCGATCCACAAAATAGTCGTCAAGAGAAATCTGAAGAGGCTTTATCCCATTGGCCAGAAGTTGGATGGAAAGACGTTTACACGTAGTGGTTTTACCGCTTGAGGACGGGCCAGCAAGCAAAACAAGCTTTACACCCTTGCGAGCTGCGATCTCATCGGCAATGTGTGAAATCTTCTTTTCTTGCAGAGCTTCGCTCAAATTGATGATATCAGTGGTATGCCCCTTGGCAACCGCTTCGTTTAGGTCTCCCACCGTGCGCAGGCCAAGAATGTTCTGCCACCTGTGATGTTCCACAAAGATGTCAAACATCTTGTCTTGTCTGATTAGTTTGCCCAATTGCGAAGGGTCTTGCTTAGACGGAATACGCAGCAAAACACCGTCATAATAGGGTTCCAATCCAAACAGGAAGAGCTGGGAAGTATTTGTCAGGAGCGATCCATAGTAGTAATCCACATAGTCGTCTATTTGATAATAGGTAGTATAAAGCCTTCCCGTACTTTTCAACAATTTCGATTTTGAAATAGCTCCTCTTGCTTCAAACACCTTTATAGCCTCTTCGGTAGGAACTTCAAAACGGCGAATTGGTATTTTTGCATCTATTATCTCTTGCATTCTTGCTTTTACCTTGTCAACAATCTGCGGTGTAACAGGCTGTCCGATGTTAAGATTGCAATAATAGCCATTGCTCACTGGAATGTCAATCACCACTTCCGAGGAGGGATACAAATCGTGTATTGCCTTACAAAGAACAAAAAACAAGGAACGGGTATAGTTGCGTGAACCAGACGAAGTATGCAGGTCAAGGAACTCAACATCCTTGCTATGATAGACACGATAGTGCATTCCCTCTACCTTATTATTTACTTTAGCCGACACGGGGCCATAGTTCATTTGCAGATTAAACGCATTAAAAATGTCAGAAAGTGTGCTTCCAATAGCAACGTTTTGAGATTTTTTGTTATTTTTGCAACGGATTTGTATTACTTGTTTCATGTTCTTTCAATGCTTATGTTAGACAATAGGGAACCGACTGCTAAGTTAATAAAAGTTCTACAAAGGCCCAAGAGAAGTAACATTACATAAACATTAAATATGTCGATTTGGATTTTTTTCAAAGTTATAGGCTCCCTTGCCTTGTTGATGTTTGGTATGAAGTCAATGAGCGACAGCCTACAGAAGATGGCAGGACCACAGCTTCGCCATGTATTGGGTACAATGACCACCAATCGCTTTACCGGAATTCTTACAGGAACCTTTATTACAGCCGCCGTCCAGTCGTCTACCGCAACTACTGTGATGACGGTTTCTTTTGTTAATGCCGGCCTGTTGACTTTGGCGCAAGCCATTTCGGTTATCATGGGAGCCAACATCGGAACCACACTGACGGCATGGATTATGTCGGCCGGTTTCTCTTTCAACATCACCGACTTTGTGTGGCCAGCCTTTTTCATTGCTATCATCCTTATCTATTCGAAGAAGCGAAAGATTATAGGTGACTTCATCTTCGGTATTTCGTTTATGTTTTTGGGCTTAGGGACGCTCCGTCAGACTGGCATCGACATGGATTTGGCCCACCAACAGTCGGTATTGGACTTTTTCAGCATCTTCGACCCCAACAGTTTCCTCACTACCATCGTCTTTCTCCTTATAGGTAGCGTGCTCACCATGTGTGTTCAAAGTTCAGCTGCCATCATGGCCATCACGATGATACTGTGTTCTACTGGAGTATTACCCATCTATCAAGGCATTGCTTTGGTTATGGGCGAGAACATAGGAACCACTGTCACCTCCAACATTGCCGCATGGACAGCCAATACACAGGCACGCAGGGCCGCCTTGGCGCACATGTTTTTCAATGTGTTCGGTGTGCTTTGGGTGCTCTGCATCTTCAAACCATTTATCAATATGGTGTGCGGGTTCGTTGGTTATGACGAGAATTTAACCAAAGCCGACCCAACATTCTTCCAGAACGCCACCAAATTGTCGTTTGTATTAGCCGCTTTCCACACCACATTCAACGTGGCCAACACGCTCATTCTCGTAGGATTTATCCCTCAAATAGAGAAGTTTGTCTGCAAAATCATTAAACCCAAGAAGAATGCAGACGAAGATGACTTCCGTTTGCGCTTTATCCAGTCGGGCATTATGAAGACTCCCGAAATTTCAGTCTTAGAAGCAGAAAAGGAGATACAGGCTTTTGCAGAACGCATTCAACGTATGTTCGGCATGGTAAGGGAGCTCCTTGGCGAGACCGACAAAGACAAGTTTGTCAAGCTCTTTACGCGCATTGAAAAGTATGAAGGTATCAGCGACAACATGGAAATAGAGATTGCCAACTATCTCGGCAACGTCAGCGACTCTCATCTGAGCGATGAGACAAAAGCGAAAATTAGGGCGATGATGCGTGAGATTAGCGAGATTGAGAGCATTGGAGACAGTTGTTACAACCTTGCTCGCTGCATTAACCGGAAGCTTAACGGCAAAGAGGATTTCACAGAGTCGCAATACGACCACATACACCAGATGTTTGAACTTACCGATGAAGCGCTGACGCAAATGAACGTTTCGCTCGTCAGCCACAAGATTGACGTTGACGCCAACCGTTCGTTCAACATCGAGAACGAAATAAACAACTACCGCAGTCAGCTGAGGAGCCAAAACATAAACGATGTGGATAACCATGTCTACACCTACGCCATTGGAACGATGTATATGGACATCATTCAAGAGTGTGAAAAACTGGGCGACTATGTTGTTAACGTGGTAGAAGCGCGCATGGGCACACGACAGAAAGACGCATAACAACAGGATGACCGATGGAAAAGAAGAAGGTTATTGTCGTTATACCCGTTTACCGCTCTACCCTAAAGTCGAGCGAAGCCACGGCTTTAGCACACAACTTAGAGGTTCTAAAGCGCTATCCCACCGTCTTCTTAAAGCCTGAAGGACTGGACTTAAGCCAACTTTGCCAACAATATCCGCAAGTGGGAGAAATCAGCGTTAGCAATGATTGGCTGGGCACAAAACGGGGTATAGACGGCTATAACGACATGACTATGTCGTCCGATTTTTACCAATTATTTTCCGACTACGAATATCTGTTCATCTGCCATGTTGATGCTTGGATGTTTTCTGACAAACTGTCTGACTGGTGCGACCGTGGTTACGATCACGTGGCAGCCCCGTGGCCCACACGACCGCGCTATCTTCACTTTCCTCTCAAGCAGTACATCCGTTTACGCTTATGGCTGAAACCCGCAAAGAAGGTCATCCATTGCCAGATGTTCGGGCGTATCGGCAATGGAGGTTTGAGCCTTCGTCGCGTGAGCGTCTTCCACGACTGTTGTCTCAAATACGCAAAAGAAATTGCCTATTTTCAAGCACAAAAGCACCCTCTCTACAATGAAGATCTCTTTTGGGCATTGATTCCTAAAGAGCTAAAACTACCCACTGTGGAAGAGGCATTAACCTTTTCGTTCGATCTAAAGCCTCAGTTGTGCTATCAACTCAACGGACAACACCTGCCAATGGCTTGCCACGGCTTCAACAAGCCCGAACGTGTTACATTCTGGAAACAGTTTATCAATTTCTAATTTTCTGGTCGTAGCGTAGACAACTGCTGCTCAGTAAAAAGGAAATACTTTTGCAAGACCAAATAGGTAATGAGCCTTTCACGTTTGCTATCACGGAATTGGTCAACATATTCATGGGCATGTTGTATGATGGCTTCGGCCTCTTCTGGATGTGCTATGTAGTGGTTGAGACGTTCTTCCACATCCGAGAAATCGGCTTTTATCTCTATATAGTGGTAGTTGGGTATCAACTTGCCTTCCATAAACCACGATTCGCAGGTTGGGCGGGGCATCACCGCCACAGAGTTGGATGACATTATCCACTTTAAGTTGCTGGCCACGTCATTTCCTTCCAGACTTATCACAAACTTGTAATTGAGGTGCTGACGAATGGTTAGCTTCTCTGTTTGCCACTGTGGGTAGCCTTTGTCTATGACACCTATATCAAACAAGGGGTGACCAAAGAATTTTTCAACAAATGTCAAACGGTTGCGCTTTACGTTTCCGCCACCCACTTGACCTATCAAGCCCCTGAAAATGGCTTTGTTTTTCTTTTTCCTAAAAGGCTTTCGGTCTTTCACAAAGATGAAATGGCGCACCTTGTCGAGTTTCAGCAATACCGAGTTGGTATTATCAACGCCCAATGGGCGCGTCTTGGTAATAGCAGGAACAGAAGGAACATGGGTAATATCGCCTGGCAACAGATGCCATTTATAATTTAAAGGAAACCGTTTGGCATAGACAAAAGAGTCTAAATAGTAGACCGATGGATGTCCTATTTTTTGCTGTTTCAGTTCTACCAACTGCTTTTCAAATGCAACTTTGTCAAACTGAACATTTGCATTTAGCTGATTGTAATATTCCACTCGGCTGAGAATATAACCTTTGTCTGCCCTGTTGGCCAAACTCTTCAAAGCCTTCTTACGTAGTCGTATCGACACGAAACGCGGTATATACAGACTGAAATACGACAAACAGAAGTATTTCCACTTCGAGTTTTTGCCGTTGTGTATTATGTAGAGTAGGTGATTTTTTAGTTTCTTAATTTTCGTTTTTCCGTCCATCAGTAGAAATCATTGTTTATAGATGTTTCTTGTTGAGCACTTGTGCGATGACATCATCCATGTCATAGTATTTGTATTCAGCCAACCTTCCTCCGAAAACAACATTTTTTTCTTTATCGGCAAGTTGTTTATAGCATGCATAGAGTTTTGTGTTCGGTTCATCGTTGACGGGATAATAGGGTTCCATTCCCATCTGCCACTCTATGGGATACTCTTTGGAAACTACCGTACAGGGGGTGGCATAGACTTCCTCTCCAAATTGTTCAAAGTGTTTATGCTCTATAATGCGTGTGTAAGGGATGGTTGCCTCGGTGTAGTTGACCACCGCATTGCCTTGATAGTTGGGAGTTTCAAGAGTTTCATGCTCGAAGCGGACTGTACGATAGTTGAGTTTCCCCAACCGATAATCGAAATACTCATCTATCATTCCCGTGAAAACCACCTTGTCGAAAGTAGCCCCTAAAACAGAGAATGTGGAGTTGCCCTGTTTCTTACGTTCCAAAAGGTAGTCTACCTGCGTACGCACTTCTGTACCTTCGAGCAGTTTTTCAATGAGCACGTTGTATCCGCCGATGGGAATGCCCTGATAGAGATCGTTGAAATAATTGTTGTCATACACCCAGCGAACAGGCAAACGCTTGATGATGAATGCCGGCAGATCGGCACATCGACGTCCCCACTGTTTTTCGGTATATCCCTTTATGAGTTTCTCATAGATGTCGTTGCCCACCAACACCAAAGCTTGCTCCTCCAAGTTGCGAGGCGTTGTTACGCCCTTCGCCAACATTCGGTTCATAGCCTCAGCCTTTTGTTTTTCTATGATAGCCTGCGCTTCTGCAGGAGTAGTCACGCCCCACATTTCGGAAAACGTGTTCATATTGAACGGCAAGTTATAGAAGCGTCCTTTATAACATGCCATCGGGCTATTGGTATAGCGGTTGAAAGGAACCAGTCGGTTGACAAACTCCCAAACATTCCTGTCAGACGTGTGAAAGATGTGGGCCCCATACTTGTGCACATTAATGCCTTTCACACGTTCGCAATAGACGTTGCCGCCTACATGGTTACGCTTGTCTATCACCAAACAACGCATTCCTGCCTGACGGGCCCGATAGGCATAGGTGGCACCATACAGACCGCTGCCAACGATAAGGTAGTCATAATGTTCCATTGCTTCTTGTTTTATTTCACACAAAGGTAGCTTTTTCTTGTTACACCGTCAAGACTTTCAATTAAAAATTCCATTTCAATTGCATTTCCAAGTCGGTCATGGCGCTTTGTTGAATTTTCTGTAACCCGCTCGATATATGGTCGCGGTCAAGATAGTCTGTGGTTCCTATCTTTGCCGTGAGCGACAAATGCTTGTTGACTTGGGCGTTTGCCCATAAGGCGTAACGCACCCCTTTTCCATAATAGGCTGGGAACGAAAATGAATAGAGCATACCGCGCTCATAGGTATAGACGCGCGAATTGTAGTCGTCTGTATGGAAATAGACTATCCATGACGACAGTTGCAACCACACCAAAGGCTTCCATCCTCCGTTGCCACTAACCATCCATCCGCTACTTGTCTGTCCGTCAAACTGATAATGGCAAAAGTCGGCTTGCACCTTGCCGCTCCATTGCCTTGCTGTATAGCCCGCTGACCATCGACACCGCTGGGTTATCTCGTTAGCAAGTGCATCTTTGCCAGCATTGTCTTTCTGGCGAATGCGCAAACGGTATCGACCTGTCAGCGTAAAAGGTCCTTTACTATATACCACAGACAAGAGGTTGTCCCACGAATGGGAACTTCCGCTAATACGGTATTTCATCCATGGCGAATAGGCAATGTCTGTATAGGCTGCCACCGACAAGTTGCGCACAGGATGCCAGTCAGCCCCCACATAGAGACCGCTCTCGTTTTGAACACTTCCGCCATCGCTGAAGGCTTCCGAGAAAAGAGAATAATAGCGGTAGCTATAAAAACGGTAAAGGGCCAATAGCGACAGTTTGCCTGTTGCTTGAAACGACAATGCATTGAGTGTGGCAACAGCATGATTGTTGTTAAGAGCAGTCTCACCGTTGAAACTCCAGCGAGGATGCTGATAGCCATAGTCGGCTCCCACATTCCAGAAGTGTTTGCCATGTGGATAATATGCCCTGTACTTCTGGGTATCATCAGGTTGCAAGGGCTTGTCAAAAACGGTGTAAAGCCCTGTAAGCCCTAAGCGAAAACCGTCTTTGTTCCACCGTAGGCGTCCTCCAGCCAACGACTGTGAAGCATTGTTTTTGCGTTCCATCTCGCTGGGAGTGCGGTGGTAGCCAGTCGTAAGCAGCGTCTTTATGGCTGTTTGGTCTTTGGTCAATGTGGCATCTATCTTACGCCAAGACACAAATGTTGTAAGGTCTATGCGCTTTGACAGTTGGATGGTGGCAGCGGCTCCTTGCAGATAACGGGCATTGGAACGGCCCGAATAGCCACGCACATCGTTATCGCTTCTGCCAAGAGTAGACAACATGGAAAGCTTGCCGTAGCCGAATGAGTTGTTCATCACCAGTCCCATTCCCAAACGCAACCTGTAACGTCCAGCGACAGCAGCCTTCAAACGACCCAACTTTCGCAAGGCCACATAAAACGAGTAATGGTCATAACCCCACTTGTTTCCTCCCGAGAAAAACGGTTCTCCAGCATCCTGCGCCCCTATCAACCCTATCTTCAGGTAATCGGCATAGCTGAATACATACCGCACATCATGCCGGTATCTATAGCCCAAATAGCCGTTTTCGTCGCCTTTCCGGGTATAAAACGGAATTTTTGCCGTGGCCAAGACTTCTTGTTTGCCGTATTTGGCGATGGTGGCCAACGAAGGGAAAGCCTTATTTTCCTGCTTACCTATGTAAAGGCAATAGGTAAGCAGCTGCTGCCTTTCGGCATCAATCGATTCTATCATCGATAGCTCACCCAGCGAACGCATGCCACCATATTGATACACATAAGCCTGCAAGTCTTCTATTTGCTGCTCGGTAAGAAAGGGTATACGCTCCAAGTCTTCCCTCGTAGCGGTATTGATGTTGACGGGATGTTGTTCCAAGTCGCACAACAGTTCATAGGTGTCCTCCCATGATGTACGGTCTATATCGTCACTCGTGGTAAGTTGTTCAATCAGGTTTTCCCAGAGATGAACCGATTGTGCAGAGAGCGGCATCGACAACAGTCCGCACAACAGGGAAAGAAGAACTGATTTCATGTCTTTCATAGGTAATGGATTGAGATAACAAATTTAGTTTAAGTATTTCATCCGAACAAGCTAAAACTGAAATTAATCCTAAAAAATGCACCGACTAACGTTTTTTTCTGTATTTTTGCGCCGTAGTTATGAAGACAAAGATAGCTTTGCTGATATTGGGATGGCTGATGGCTGCATCAATGGTTGCTCAAGACATCAAGCCCGAAGACCGCCAAGTGGATATGGCGGGGCCAACTTTTGTTCCCGGACTAAAACAGGGAATAAAGGAAGTAAACGGCGAAGAGATGGTCTACATACAACGTGCTGAACCCTATGTGGTCTATCCTCCGCTGCCACCGATGAGCGCAAAAGAGCGTGAAAAGTTCTACCGACTGGTTTACAACATCAAAAAGGTGCTTCCATTGGCACGCGAAGCCCGTCAAATACTTGTTGAGACTGGTGACTACCTCGAAACCATTCCCAACAAAAACGAGCGCAAAGCCCACATGAAACGCGTGGAAGCGAGCATCAAGCAACAATATTCCCCACGCATCAAAAAGCTTACACGTTCACAAGGCAAGCTCCTCATCAAACTTATCGACCGCGAAACCAACAACACTCCTTACAGTTTGATACAGGCTTTTCTTGGTCCTGTACGAGCAGGATTCTACCAAGCATTCTCCTGGGTATTTGGCATGAGCTTGAAAAAAGCTTACGACCCCAATGGGGTTGACCGACTGACTGAGCGTGTTGTCAGACAAGTGGAAGCAGGGCAATTATAGGACCCATTTGGAAACGTCAGCCCGTTAGAAAGCAATACCGGTTGTTTTAGCTCCTAAAACACGGCATTTTAGCTCCTAAAACCGGCCGTTTTAGGAGCCAAAATAGCCGGTTTTACCAACTCACTGATTATCAAACGATTACTATTTCTTTTTTGACCGTGTCTTTATACAGGGTAAACAGGAATGCCTTGCACAGACATGGCACAAACAAGATAACATTCAATAACAAACAATTAAACTAACAATTATGAAGAAAAGTTTACTTATGGCCGTTGCTTTCATGGCAACGTGAACTGTGAGTTTCGCTCAAAACGGACTTACCCTATTAGGGCGACTCAACCGGCGGCTACCGTTGCGGAACGTTATGGCCTGGGCGGTTCTTACCACAAGACCGCATTCAGCGGTGTTAACATCGTCAAGATGAGCAACGGCAGTGTAAAGAAAGAAATCGTCATGTAAACATTTTAAACATCAGACCGACCGTTCTAACCAAACAGGGGTGGCACCATCAAGTGCCACCCCTGTTATTATAAGGTGATTATTCCTTTTCCATTACTTGTTGACAAACTTCTTGCCATTCTGAATCAAGATACCCTTTGTATTCATGCTAACGCGTTGACCTGCAAGGTTGTAAACAGGAGCGTTGGCATTGAGTTCGTTGTTAGCATTGGCATGGATGTCTTTAATAGCGTCTGATGTGTCTTTCTTTACATAAAGGTAAGGCATCAAGCCCTTCTCTGAGTCATAGCTACCATAAGACTTAAATTGTTGACTGTACTGAATGTACTTGTTTTTTGCAACGTTTGTAATCTTGAATGTACCATCGGCATTAGCGTCTACAGTCCATACGTTACCCTCTTCAGGGGCAGCATCGACATTGAAACTGTTGAAAGTACCTTTCATAAAGACATACTTACCGTCTGGCTGCTGGATGGTATAACCGCCGTCAACAGCTGTGAAGGTGAAAGTATTGCCAGCAGCAAGTTGAATCTCGTCTGCTACAGGACTAACTGAAGTAACATAGAAATAGCCATAGGGCTTTGTTGTTATAGGCTCTGCTATAGCCAAAGTGTCGTTATAGCTTGCTGCAAGAAGATATGCCTTACCGCTCTCAATGGTTGTAGCCTTCTGATAGGTTACAAGATTTTGTTCTGGAGTATCGCCACCTTGGCCGATGCCACCGTCTGTTGTAGTAACAGTATAGTCGTCAACAAGGAGTTCTTTGCTGGTATAGTTCTTATCCGCATTGTCACCTGGGTTCATCACAACGAAGCAAACAGTAGTCGCAGCTTCAAGTTTAATGGTATCTTTCACCAATGTCCATTCAGAGGCAGTGGTAGAATTGTATTTACCATAAACATAAGTACCTACCTTACCTTCTGTTACAGGAACATAACCCGGGCGCACATCACCACCACCCTTTGCATAGAATGATACATAATAGGTTCCTGCCTTGAGACTGGTTTCTTTATAAGCAAGACGCTTGTTTTTTGTATTTGAGGCAAGTTTCACAGAATACTGACCTGCATGGGCGTCTGTTGACTGTGAAATTTTTGCATTTCCAGCTGAGGAAGTGGTTTTCCAGTTAGTAGGAACCATACCTTCCCAAGCTTCAAAGTCGCCATTTTCAACGAGATTGGTCTGTGCAAATGTTCCCATAGAAAGGAATGCAGCTGCCAAAAGAAGTAAACTTTTCTTCATAATCATAAATGTTTAAATTGTGAATAGTGATATTATATGTTGCAAATTTATAGAAAATTCCTGAATGAAACAACCATTACAACATTAAAATTGTGTTACTTTCTGATTTGTAGTTATTTAACATTTCTCCCCCAACAAGCAACAAGGAGAGAAGCCGTTGTAGTTTCTCTCCTTGTTGCTTGTTGGGCGACACGAAAAAAGTGCCATAATCCTACCGTCAACCCTCATCAACCTTCTCGCTGAAGAGCACCTGAATGAGCGTTTGGCCTACTGCTTTCAGCGTATTCTTGTCTATGTGGGCCATATCGTCTGCCACGGTATGCCACGTTGGGCCGAACGAGCTTAGCGGGCTATCGGGATAAAACGGAATGATGTCTATCGTTGGAATGCGTGCCGTTTGGTTCAATGGTATATGGTCGTCGGTGACCGCACCGCCATCAGAGGCTGGGAAATAGTCGCCTTGGCCTGCTGCTTGGGCTGCATTCCAAACCTTTTCCACTATCTCCGGAGCATACTGTTTAGACATTACCTCCTGATAGAACTGTGCATTTTGTCCTCCTACCATATCTACAAGTATGCCATAGCGAACCTCAAAGCCTTTTGGAAGATGACTCGCAAAGTATTCTGCGCCTAAGGCAAAGGTGTTGCCAGGGTCGTCCATGCTTTTTTCCCACTCGGGGAAGCCCCAGTCTTCAGCATCAAAGCAAACGAAATCGACTCCGATAGCAAGTTTTTTGTCCTTATTGAGCAGACGGGCTATTTCCAGCATCACGGCTACCCCGCTTGCAGCATCGTTGGCTGCCAAAATGGGTGTCTTGTGTTTGGTGGAGTCGGGATCATTATCTGCCCATGGACGGCTATCCCAATGAGCGCAAATCAGTACACGCGTAGTGGCTTGAGGGTTGTAGCTGGCAATGATGTTGGTGGATTTAAGAATTGTTCCATCATATCCTTTCAGGTCGGCTTGCTGGGTTTTCACCTCACAACCATATTGCTTGAACTTTCCGACAATCCACTCGCCACATTTATCGTGTGCCTCGGTGTTCATCGGTCGCGGCCCAAAATCACACTGTTTGGCAGTAAATGCCAAGGCCGAATCGGCATCAAAGGCAGGTCCAACAGGATTTACGGCCACGCTATCAGCACCTTGCGTATTGGTAGAAGTGTGCTTACAGGAAGCGCAACTCATGGTAACAACAACGGTAGTCAACAATGTCATTGCAATTGCTATGTGTTTCATTTCTTCTTTATTCTGTTCTTTTAGATGTGAATAAGTTTATTTTCGGGCTGCCTGCACCTGAGCCATCACACGCAACCAGTTGCCACCCCAAATCTTTTCGATATCACGTTCGCTATATTTTCTACGCAACAAGTGGAGAGTGAAGTTAATCATTTCTGACGAATTGGCCAGTCCACGCACTCCACCGTCACCGTCAAAATCGGTACCGAGCCCCACATGGTCGATGCCCATCACCTTGATGGCGTGTTCCAAATGGGCAATGGCATCCAAAACGGTAGCTTCACCTTCCTTGCGGAGAAAACCATGATAAAGTGTGACATGAGCCACGCCACCCTTACGGGCAAGCGCCCGCATCTGGTCGTCGGTGAGGTTGCGAGGGACATCGCACAAAGCCTTGGCATTGGAGTGGCTGCACACAATGGGAAGACTGCTTACCTCGAGGGCATCATAAAAACTTTTCTCGCCCCCATGGCTCAAATCCACCATAATGCCCTGACGGTTCATCTCCTGAACAGCCTTTACGCCAAACTCGCTAAGCCCATTATGGGTATTACAACCGCGAGCCGAGTCGCAAAGATCATTATCGCCATTATGGCAAAGCGTAATATAGACAACTCCTCGCTGAGCAAAATGCTTGATGTTCTGCAAATTATGTTCCAAAGCAAGCCCATTTTCGATACCAAACATGATGCTTTTGCGACCTTTCCGCTTGTCTTCGTAAAGGTCGGCAGGAGTTCGGGCAATGCTGACATAGCGCGAATTGCGCTTGACAATGTCTTCTATCTTGTCAAAAATCAAGTCGGCATAAGCAGTGGGGCCGTCCACTTTGAAACTCACCTTTGACGAAAAGCTTTCTCCTATCTTGGGTTGGGGCAAGTAAGCTGCCATTGTCACAGCGTCCTGGCGGCCTTCCTGCATCTTGTGAAGGTCTACAAGGATGCGCTCATCACGCTCATCAAAAGTGATGCCAAGAGGAAAGAACATTGGCGTATCACAATGAGTGTCGAGGGTGAGGATGCGTTGATGTAGCTTTTTGGCGATATAGAAATTGTTAGCTTGCCCTATCAACCAGCGAAAGATGGGCAACCCGTCTTCGCCGAGGCACTCTGGATGCCACTGAACGGCCATAATTGGCTTAAACTCAGTACTCTCGATAGCCTCAACAGTTCCGTCTGGCGCAGTGGCCGTTACACGGAAGCGCTTACCAGGCTCACTGACTGCCTGATGGTGGAAGGAGTTGACAGCCATTCCGTCAGTCTTGTAAATACTGCTAAGTATAGACTTCGAAGAGAACGTTACAAGATGGGTTGGCTCAGAGCGGTCGGCATCTTGCGAATGGCGCAAAAGAGGAGGTAGAGAAGCTGCTTCAGGACGGTGAAGACGTGCCTCACGAATGTCTTGGTCTATTTTTCCGCCTAAGGCTATTGCCAACGACTGAATACCACGGCAAATGCCCAACATGGGAATTTGCCGATTGTAAGCCAACTGAATAGTGAGCAACTCCGGCAAATCTCTCTTGGCATTGATGTGATGAAGCGCGGTTGAGGGATTTTCACCACACCAAAGAGGATTGAAGTCGGCACCACCACTAAGCAACAAGCCGTCAATATGCTCTAAAGTGTTGATGATGGTATCCTTGTTGGCCACTGGCGGTATGAGCACAGGCGTACCTCCTGCTGCCACTACTTGCTCATAATATTTTTCACTAAGACGTTCCTCCCCATCATTGTAATTGGCCGTGATGCCGATAATGGGTTGACGGGTAGCTTCTGGATAAGTTGAATAAATTTCGCTAAGATGCGATTGCAGGTCAAATTGCTTCATACCATATATCAATCATCCGTACGAATGGGAACCTCACGTTTAATGCTTTGTTCCAAAGATATGAGGGTTTCGGTACTTACCACCCCAGGAATGCTTTGCAACTGATTGTTAAGAAGATCCATAAGCTGCTCATTATCTCTGGCATAGAGCTTGATGAGCATGGTGTAAGAACCTGTCGTAAAGTGGCACTCTACAATCTCGGGAATGGTTTCAAGGCGTTCTACCACCTTTTTGTACATTGAGCCACGCTCCAAATTTAGCCCCACATAAGTGCATGTGGTATATCCAAGACTCTTAGGACTAACATTAAAACTGCTTCCAGTTATGACTCCACCATCAATAAGATGCTGAACACGCTGATGGATGGCAGCACGAGAAACACCGCACTCGGCAGCTACATCTTTGAAAGGAATACGAGCATTTTTTGAAATGATGCTTAAAATCTTCTTGTCTAAATTGTCTATTTTATCCATAATCTGCTGTTTTTTCGTTAAACTATTAGTTTTACCCATTACAATATGATAGCAAAAGTAGTCAATAATTATGTAACGAGCAACAAAGGGAAATAAAAAATGCGCCAAAATGGCGCATTTTGTTGTATTATTGAGTATTTTTAAGACTATTACTTCTTGCGGGCAACCTTCTTTATTCGATTTGGTTTCGCTGGAGTTGCTCCCTTGTTAGGGGTTGCCGGCTGAGAAGCAGGGGTTGCGCTCACAATGCCTTTGAGCTCCAAAGTGAATACCAAAGTGGAATAAGGGGGAATGCCGGCACCTGCTCCACGCTCGCCATAAGCAAGTTCCCAAGGTACATACACTTCCCATTTGCTGCCTACAGGCATATGAGTAAGCGCCTCTTGCCAACCTTTAATCAAGCCTTTGAGTCCAAACTCGTCATAGTTGCGGTCTTTAGGCAACTGGTGCTTCTCTGTGGCATCGAAGACTTTCCCGTCCAATGTACGTCCCTCATAAACTACTTGTATTTTGTCATCCAGAGCAGGAATGTCTCCCTTGCCTTGGTGGAGCACCTTATATTGCAATCCACTTGGAAGGGTGACAACATCTTTTTTCGTCTTGTTTTCAGCAAGGAAAAGTTCTCCCTCTTCCTTTGTAAGGGCATTACGCTTATCGGTAATGGCTTTACGAGCTGCAACGAAATAGTCCTTAGCCGAACTTTCGGTGTAATGAGTAGTGTCGCCTGCCAGTGCAGCCTCAAAGCCAGAGAGCAAAACTGCCTCATTCAATGAGTCTTTACCGAACTTAAATTCATTCATCAGTCGAGGAAGCATTCGCTCGGTAACCATTTGTGCTATCTGCATACCTGCACTATAGGCATTGTAATTAGGCTCATTGCGCTTGGAAATAGACTCGCGATAGCCTTGAAGAACTATCGGCATATCGGCAGGTCCGACATTGAAATTTTGTTTTAAAAACTTGTCCAAACCTTCTGACAGTGTGTAACCTGCAGCGAAACTGATAGAATCGTTAGCCGTAACCAAGCGAACAGGCTGATCAACAGATACTTGCTGGGCAGTTTTTTCTTTTTTGTCTTTGGCACTTACGGTGCTAAAAGAAGCACTCGCCATTAAGACGAGTGCCATCATTAGAGTTTTTTTCATTGTGCGTTATCTTGTTATAACCTTGTCAACTTATTTTACATTGACTGTTGGTGCCGGACGATTTACAGCAGGATTTTCCTTCTCAATGGAAACCAACGTAACCTTAAATGTCAATGCAGAGAACGGAACAATGTCCTGTGACATCTGACGAGAGCCATAAGCAGCATCATAAGGAATATAAATTTCCCATGTTGAACCTACAGGCATGTGGGTAAGAGCTTCGGTAAAGCCGGGAATGACACCTCCAACAGGCATTGCAACCGCACCTTTATCCTTGGTAGAATCAAATACTTTTCCATCAATAGTACGTCCTTCATATTCAATCTTGACGGTCTGAGAAGCGGTAGGAATAGCTCCTGTTCCTTCTTTTTCTACCTTATAGTAAACACCTTTGCCCAATTTCTTGATACTAGGCTGCTTTGCAATCTTTGCCATAAAAGCTTCGCTCTTCTTCTTGTTTGCGCCATATGTCTTCTCGGCAACTTGTGACTGAATGCGAGGAACGATGGTACGTTCAGCAGTTTGTGCCTGCTCGATGGTCATAAGGCCACCCTTTCCTTTTACACCAGCCTTAAATCCAGCTATAAGCTGCTTCATAGAGACACTCTTGGTAGAGTCTTTGCCAAAGAGTTGCTGGTTAATGCCTTTCTTAACCATCATAGACATCTGCATACCTGCGGCAACACCAGCATTGTAAGCAGTCTTCTTCTTGTCGTCGTTAGAGTTGGCTCCAGCCTCAAGACCTTTGACAAACTCGTCAAGGTAAGTTGAATCAACACCCAGCTGTTGGAGATATTGCTGAATGCCTTGTGATTGCTCCATACCAATGGCATAACTCAAAGAGTCAACATCGGTCTTCAACCCACCTTTTTTCGTTTGGTTTCCACAAGCCGTAAAACTTGCGATAGCCATAGCCATAGCGGCTACAATTGCTAATTTTTTCATTGTTTATTATGTAATTGATTTTTTGTTGTTGTGAAAAGGAATTAAAGAACGTCTATCAATTCCACATCGAAGACTAACGCTGCGTAAGGAGGAATAGATGCACCCGCTCCGCGTTCACCGTAAGCGAGGTTGTATGGTATAAAGAAACGGTACTTAGCACCTTCCTGCATCAGCTGAAGGCCTTCCGTCCAACCAGCTATTACCTGATTTAAAGGGAACACAGCAGGTTCGCCACGCTTATAACTGCTATCGAAAACCGTACCGTTGATGAGCGTTCCTTCGTAGTGGCAACGCACTTTGTCGGTTGCTTTCGGCTTCTTGCCATCACCTTCTTTCAAAACCTGATACTGCAAACCCGAAGGGAGGGTGACCACATTCTCTTTCTTGCCATTGGCAGCAAGGAAGTCTTCACCTTCTTTACGTGCTGCCTTACCTTTCTCTATAGCAGCTGCACGTTGTTTTTCTTCTTGCTCTTGAAAGAATTTCTGTACGATTTGTTGTGCCTCTTGGTCGTCTACCTGTAAGGGCTTACCTGTTATCACGTCCTTTATGGCTTGTGCAAAATCGTCTATATTCAAATCCTTTGCACCCATCTGAGCCAATTGGCTTCCGATGCCAATACCCAAGGCATAACTTAATTTGTCCATTTCTGATAAATAATATTTTAGTTTCTTACCTTATTTAATTTAGTTGCAAAGGTACTATTTTTCTATTATTACTAAACTATTATTCTTGGAAAATTATTATTTTTGTAAATTGTTAATATTTTGCGAAACCTGAACATCAAGACAACGATTACCACAGGTTTACAGTATGGCAAAGCTATAAAAGTGGTTTTCTACATTGCCAGCAAAACAGAAAGGAACAAAAATGAAGAAATTAGTGTTTTTAACGGGAGCAGGAATGTCTGTAGAAAGTGGGTTTAAGACTTTTAGAGGCAACGACGGATTATGGGAGAACTATCCAGTGGAGCAAGTAGCTTCTCATGAAGGATGGCTACAAGACCCCACATTGGTAACCAACTTCTACAATATGCTTCGCAAGAAACTATGGGAAGCCCAACCCAACGAGGGGCACAAACTCATCCATGCATTGGAAAAGCAGTTTGACGTAAGCGTCATTACACAGAATGTGGATAACTTGCATGAACGTGCTGGTTCGACACAAGTAGTACATCTACATGGAGAATTGGCAAAGGTCTGCTCAAGCAATGAGCCTTACGACAACCGTTACATTCAGGAACTCACCCCTGAAAACAGCGATATCAAACCCGGAACGAAAGCAGGAGACGGAAGCCTATTAAGACCCTTTATAGTGTTTTTCGGAGAAAGTGTGCCGATGATGGAGCCCGCCATCCGTCTTACACAAGAGGCAGACCTCTTTGTGGTGATTGGAACAAGTCTTAACGTTTATCCTGCTGCCGGGCTACTGGCATACACTCAACCACAAACTCCAATCTATCTGATAGATCCTAATGCTGTTAGCATTGGCGACTATCGGGAAATACACTACATCCGAAAGGGAGCAAGTATGGGTATGAAAGACCTCTGCGATATTCTATTGAAAGAGAAGTAAACAGGAGCTAAACTTGTTTCGACAACAAAAACAAAGAGCGGAGAATGCCTTTTTGGCTTCCCCGCTCTCTTATTTATAAAGAAACAACTGATTACTTATACATGATCACCAAATAATGGGAGGTGCTCCAGAATTGTTTAGGATTGGTAATGACAAGGGATGATGTGCCGTTAGACTCGCTTATGGAATAAGACGAAGCGGGATGTTGGGTCATCAACTTTGCCTCTTTCCCTGGGATGGAGAAATGGGTTGTAGCTTTTGTGTTTATTTTTTGGAACAAACTGTTGTTTACCTGGCTCATATCAAGACGTTTCTTAGAGAACAAACCGCCCTTCAAAAGACCCAAGTTGGACAATTCCTTTTTCTTTCCCATCTTGACGTAACCTACGCTCAGCGACTCTATTTCCTTATTGGCCTCGGCGATGCGCTCGTCTTTCTTCTGGTTTTCCTGATTTAAATCACCAACTTGCGTATTGAGCGTAGACACATGCTGGTTGAGTTCCCCCACATGGTTGTTGAGCGAATTGACCTCGTTGTTAAGATTAGCGATGTCTACATTCTTCTGATTGAGCTCGTTTTGCAGCTTGGCTATAAGCGCATCCTTCTCTGTCAACTCGGCTTTCAACGACTCTATGATGGCACGCAACTTATTGGAACGAGCATCATTTTTCTGAGCTAACTGATTTTCAAGTTGTTCGATACGGGCGCGTTGTTCGTCTACGGTAAACTTAAACATCTTTAAGTTCTCCTTAATCTGTTCTTTGTTGGATAAAGGCATACCGTCACGGCCGACAAACAAGCTTTTCTCCAACCCGTTGATACTGTCCATACTGATGGAAACTATGTCAAGAAACGCGTTCAAGTTCTGATTCTCTGCCTTTAAAGAGTCTTCTACCGTAATGCCGTTGTCTTGACTCTTATTATCATTCCCACATGCAGCAAAGAGCATTGCTGATAATAAAAGGATTCCCAAAAATACATTTTTCATATTCTTCAGTTTTTAAAGTTTCAACTAATCTGACGATTTTTATGGCGCTCCTGTCTTCCCAAAGCAAGCTATTCGCCATATTCAACCTTACTTATCACATTGTCTTTCTTGTCATACCAAATGCCTTTCCATGGCTTGTCGTTCTTAAACTGGCCACGAAAATATTCACCGTTTTCCGACACATAATAGGTTCCAGAGTCAAGTTTGTTCTCTTTAAAGCTGCCCCGATAGATGTCGCCATTCTTATAATGCAAGATAGCTTTGTCGGATTCGCGCAATCCGTTGACAAATCCTCCTTTATAATAATCTCGTCCGTCTGGGTCGTTTATATACTTCAGCGTGCCATTTCCTACTGGTTGTCCTTTTACGACCTCACCATTAAAAGTGCTGATGGGCTGGCCTTTGGAATCATAGATGGTCGTGACTGATGTTGTATCGGTAGTTGCTTTAGAGGCATCTTCGGTCTTTCCCAAACCCTTAAAACGGGGAAAAAACAACAAAAAAGCAGCAATAAAGCCCACTACAACAGCCAACCCAATAAACAACAATCCTTTCTTGGACTTCCCATTGTTGGGATCTTCTGCTACATAAGGCGGTTGGGGTTGGGCGCTGACGGGTTGCTCTGCGGGTGCGTGATGATTGTAGGCTTCCGATGGGCCATTAGACTGATTTCCATTTGCCATTGATAAGGAACCGGCTGAGGATGAAACATTGTCGAGTTCTTCATAATGGGTCTTTTCACCCTGCTCTTCTTCTGGTGCAACATCGCTTTTGTTGGCAAAAGGATTGTGGACATTTTGCAGCAAGAACAACAACTCAGACATTGTGGGACGTTCTTTCACGCCCAAAGACATCGCCTTACGAACGATATTCCAAAGCTCGTTGGACACATTGTCTGGCTTGGGAGTGAAGTTGTTTGTTCCTACCCACACCATCGGTTCTGGGGGAACAACTCCCGTAAGCATATTGTAAAGAGTGGCTCCCAAACTGTATACGTCTATCTTTGGAGAGAACTCTTTCACAGAAGAATATTGCTCTAACGGAGCAAAACCTTTGGTCAAACCAGGAGGAGTTGTACTTGTTTCCTGACCGGTATTATCATAGTTTTTAGCAATTCCGAAGTCTATTAGCATCGCATGGTCGCTACCAGAAAGCATAATATTGCCTGGTTTGAGGTCGTAATGGCACATCGCTTTCTGGTGCATATAGTCCAATGCCGATGCTATCTCGGTGGCGTAGCGCAAAGCCCGGTCTGGGCTAAAGGCTCCATGAAGGTCAATCTCTTCCCGGATAGAGCCTCCTGAAATGTATTGCATGACATAATAGACCGTTCCATTTTCCTCAAACGTACTGGACACATGAACGATATTTGGATGATTGAGCTGGGCTATACGAGTTGCTTCACGACTAAATGCCTCCTTAAACTTGCTTACCTTCGCTTCGTTGTTGTGATTGATAATGCTTACGTGGCTGGTCGTTTCGTTGCGTTGGCATTCCAAGCTAAGAAAGAATTCCTTAATAGCAACGTTAGCATTGGTATAGAAAGAACCTAATTCGCCACCCATCTCTGTTTGAACTTCTGCCAAATAGGTGATGGCTGTCGTCCCTTGACCAAGCGGACGAACGATGGTGTATTTCCCGTTAAAAAGTCGTGTCCCCCGAAGAAGGGCCCCTTTTATCATTTTTTCCATGTACTTTAATTTATATTGTCAAGAGAAACATCTTTATTCCTTAATTAGTTTTTAGAAGAAGATGCCTTATCTTCCCCTCTCCTATTATTCGTTTCAGACGTTGACCGGGTCGATTCCGTTTCAGAATTCTTACCATTTTTTACTACTTGGTTAACTATCTGCTTGTTGAAATTATTAGGAGTTGAAGTTGTTTTTGAGATAGGAGATGTTTTTTTACCTGTAGATTGGGAAGGTGTTGCAGGAGCTACCTTTGAAGGTTTTGGTAGCTGAGGAAGTTTTGTAACTTTCTTTGATGGAGTAGCAACTGGTGTATTATCATTCTTAGAACCACTATAGGTATTTTGCTCGGAGGTGGCTTTGGGCTCTGCTTTATAATCGAGATCTATCTGCTCAGTGGATTGAGCTGGTATAGAAATGGCTTTGGGCTTTTCCTGTTTCTTGTTGGATATGAGCAAAAAGGTTATTACAAAAATAAGAAGGACCACCACTCCGATAACAAGGCCTAACAGTTTTCCGTTTTTAGTACCTTTCTTGGAAGTCATTGCATGGGCTTCATTATAGACCTGCTGTACAGGTATGCCTTGAGAAGTGGGAACTTCTGAAGGATCAGAAGGTGTCAACTCATAGTCTTCCAACAAAGAAGAGTTGTCAGGTTGGTGAAGATCTCCTGCAGGATAATCACCTTTTTCAGCACGAAGAACAAGATTCTTGGCATAAGCATCTGCCTCGTCATCAGGTTGGTCTTCGTCAATGAGTTCGCTCATCACGCCCATCACATGAATGAGATAGGCAGAATGGTTGTCTTGGTTGTTCTCTGTAGAAGCTATAAGACAAGCCCGTTTTTGCTCATCGGTCAGTTGCTTGTTAGCTAAAACATTAACTAACTCCTGATCTGACATCTGTTCAAGCATACCGTCTGAGCAGAGAAAAAACCAATCGTCCGGCTTAACGTCCTTGATATGAACAATTTCCGGCATGATACGAGATTCGGCATGAGGGGTGACGGCCTTTAAAATGACATTTTTCCCTTCGGCAGAAGAGAGCTCTTCCAATGAAAGTTCTCCCATTTCAAAACGCATGTTTACCAACGAATGATCTCGCGAGCGATAAATAATTTCATTGGTTTTAGGCCGGATATGGTAGTAACGGCTATCTCCGATGTGAGCAACCATCACTCCACCTGCATGAAAATAGACAAAGACCAGAGTAGTTCCCATTTTACGACTGTCTTGACCTGCATCTTTGGCATCAAGTTCATCATAGACCGCTTGCATGGCTCCAACAAGCTGTTCATCCGTAAACGGCTGACCTGGTTGCGCCATTGAAAGCACCTGATTGCTAAGTGCTTGGCAAACCGTTTGGCTTGCAACCTCACCTTTAGCATGTCCGCCCATGCCGTCACACAGAATGAAAAGCCTGTCTTGTGTTGTGGCTTTATCTAAAGCGGGATAGATACTGTCTTCCTGATTGTCCCTATGGCCTTGCTCATAGATGGCTAAGGGGAGGTTAATCTCGTATTTCATGTGGTTTGATTTTTCGTTTATTTAATAAAGGTAAAGGTCACTTCAGTGTGACCAAGACCAATTATCATTCCGGGGAATAAATTAACTGTATTGCCAATTGGAACCGGTTGATTGTTAAGACGCACTAAATTGCGTTCATTACAACTTTCTATCGTCACTTTCAATTGCCCTGTCAGTTGCTTTTGAACATTTATCACAGCATTCAAACGACTCATATAACGGTCGTCAACGGGTAATTGTATTTTTGCAGAAGATGACTCGGCATGACGCCCCACCGTGTTTTGACCTTCTTCCAAGGGATAGTTGCGCCCCGCAAATACAAGTGTAGGTATTCCCTTCTGAAGATCCTTACCAAGTATGGTGTCGCCTTCTTGCCGCTTTGTCTTGAATTTATTCAGTATTTGTTCTGAGATATGTGACTTTGTGGAGGCAGTAACCGGTTGTTGTGGAGCAACGCTCTTTCCGAAATCTGCTACGGTACGAGCCTTGGGGCGCTGTGGGTTAGCGGGTGACGGCGCTACCGGTGTTGTCTGTTGCTCTTGGTAGTTTTCTATCACTCTGGCTATAGCTCCCAACTGGATGGGACGATTTTTTCTGACCAAGTCAAAGAAATTATGGCAAAACGGGCAACACAACTTCATTGCCTGTTGGGTGGCATCAACGTATATGGCAAATGTATTGTTACATTTTGGGCATTTAATGTATTTCGCTTGCGATGGGTTCATAGTTTATTTGTTAGATTTATTAATTGCTATGACATCTGTTTTCATTTCCAAGTCATTACGGGAACATCATCAGAAAACTTTCCCCACATTACTGGATGCTGTTTCCCTTCAGAACGTTCTATCACCTTTTTGCTAACGTAATCGTAGAGTTCTTTGGCAGTAATGATGCGGTCGCGGTTGACATCTGCCGAGCCTCGCAGGCCTTGCTGCAAATAGGCGGTAAACAATCCGTTCTTCATTGTGGATATTTCCAAAGCCTGTTCATTGGAACGGGCTGCCAAAAAGAACATCAAACTTTTGTCTTTAAGATAAGAGTGGTCGAAGTTTTGGCGCATTGTTCCCGAAAAACACGCATTGATGAAAGCAAAGCGACGGCTTGCTTTAGATGCATCAAACTCTTTCCAAAGGCTCTCATAACTTAAATCTCCGTCATAAGTGAAAAGACTTCCGGGACTTCCATGCCCACAATAGAACAAAATGACTGCATCTGTTGGCCCTGCTTTAGCAAACAACTGGCGCATCGCCTGGACAATGTTTGTGCGGGTAGCCTTCTCATTGGTCAACAATGTGGTTTCCGTATTGCCGTTCGTCTGAAAAAGCCATTGGATGGTTTTGGCGTCTTTTGCACAGAGATAGACGTCATTTTCGGTGCCAGGATAGTCCTGTATCCCGACACAAACAATGTAGTTTTTGGCTATTGACGTTTGAGAAAAGCCAAAAAGGAACAGGAAAGACAAAACAAAGAAGACTTGACCCCTAATGCAGGAGCAAGTCTTTTGTAGGTTACTATTATACCATCGTATCGTCATGACCACTCATTATATCATCCATACCACAACCAGTGTTGATGTTTTGATCTTCAAACGCTGTCTGATTATAGGCATCAAAAGTTCCGTCAACGGGTGAATTGGTGCTATCATCAACATTTCCAAGAGCAACTTCATTTTGGGCGTCATCATTCTCTGTAGCTGAAATCTCATTGCTTGCATAGGAAGGATGGGACTCTGCATCATCAGAATCGAACGCATGATTGACATAATCGGGTAGTTGCTGAGATGGATCATCAAGTTCCGGGTCTGTAACCCCCGGATTGTTGACCATCATTGCGCCGCCCACCAAGGATGTGTCGCGTACACAAATATTATAAGAAGAAATGTTTATTGGTTCTTCATCTTCCAAATTGCCGTTACCATTTGCATCTACCAAAGCACGGTCATATACTCCATCATGATTTACATCCATAAAAATTGCCTTATGGCCACCCACTGTTCCTTCAGCGAAAATCACTTTTTGACCTTCAATTTCTTGTTCCTCTTCAGAATTGATGACAATCCCTTCCTGGCCATTAGGGTCAACGACTGGAGTTACTCCACCAGAAATGAGAGATGCGTCAGCTACTGCAATGTGCTTTCCTGAAATGTCAACACACTCATCATCGGTGACTTCGCCGTCTCCATTTCTGTCTTCTATAGCTACATCATACACTCCATCGCGATCTACATCGAGCAATACTACTGGACGTCCGTCGTGGGTTCCATTCGCCATAATGACCTGTTGGCCTTGTACTTCCACCTGTTCCTCGTGGCTAATGGTGTATTGGTCATCAGAGATTACACGTTGTGTGTGATGTATATGGGTGGTGTTAACGCGTTCTTCGGTTGTCACTTCGTGTATATCGGTATGTGCCTGAACGTTGCTGTCATAAGAAGCGTGGAGCTCTTCTTCGGTCATTAATGGCTGAACACGAGCATTATAAGCAGCTTGTTCTTCCTGGCTCATGCTATTCCATTCGTCTTCCGTGTATGTACTGTAGACTGCCCCATGCCAACGGAAGGCTGCCCCAGAGCCCAATTGTGCCCTTGCATCTATAAATGCCTCCTCAAACGATTTATCATCGCTTTCGGTTACAATCTTCATCGCTTCTTCTGCATGAGTTTTTTCTTGCGCTTCTTGTATCAATTGATGAGCTCCATAAGCAGCACCAGCCCCGAGAGCACCTCCCGAAAGAATCGCTGCAGCTACCATAGCTGCTCTTTTTTTAAGGTTTGGCGTTTCCTTTGATGACTCATTATACAAAGTAGGATCGTACATATTGGGCTTTTGAGGATGCAGAATCTGATCTTCAAAAATGGTGTTTTCTTTAGAGTCCATAGTTTTTACATTATTAGTTAATATTCGTTTTACATTATTTTTACATATAGTATGCCGCTAAGCTTTCACCATCCAAAGCGATGAAAGTACCGCTATCTGTAAATCTCACTACCTTCGGCTTGGCATCTTGATTTGAAATCTTCTCGACAATACTCAACGGAACATCCCAAAACAACAATCCGTCAACGCATGTTGCTATACATCCCTTATTGGTTATACATACAGAACGCAAGTCGCCATAAAGTTGCATAGACTTTTCCATTATCGTTTTGTCAACATCATTGGAGGCGCCATACTTGTTGTCGGTAACCCAAGCATAGTCGCCATTCTCCGAGATGGATACTGACAAGATATTTTCGCCTTCTGATTGAGCATTGTCAAGGCTTGTTCGAAGTCCCGACGGAAGGTTTCCCTTAAACTTATTTCCTCCATAGACAACACACCAATAGCCTGCATCCGTAACGCATACATCGTCTATCACAATGCGGTTGTCATTGCAATACTTCATTGCGCTTACCATATCGCTTGGCAATCCATTATAGTTGTAGCCATTGCCACCAAATATGACAACCGCTTTATGGTCGGTCAGACAACCCGTCTTGGCTTTTTTTGTGTTTTGTATTGCCGTACGCACATCTTTCTGAGCATCTGCATTATCGGAATAATCTTCGATAACACGTCCCCACAATTCATATCCACAATCCATTTGGAATTCTTTGATACGCTCGTCTTCTGCATCTTCATCAGTATCACACGAATCGGCATAAGCATAATCATCATAATTGTTATAGCTACGCCTTCGCGTTTGGGGGCTGATACGAGGACGTTGACGTGTTGTATGACTACGTGAAACTGTTGTTTTTCGTTTTTGGGTAACAGGTGTTGTATGAGTTTTTGTTTTCTTTGTAGGGGTTCTGCGTATGACAGATTGCCCATATGCAGAAACAAAACCAGCTATCAGTAGCATCAACACTGCTAATACACGATGAAAAGAAATAAAGATCTGCTTTTTCATAACTTACTATTTAATTAGTTTCGACTGACAACCAGGACACTTATCCAAATTGTGTTCCAAGACATTATAGGGTTGAAAACCAAAAAAATAATGACATTTCGGGCAACAATAATCGGCTATCATCTTTTGCTGAAGTTCTTCTCTCTTCTTCGGCAACCGATGGGCGTCCCATAAACTCTTGACAAAAAGCACCACAAGTATTACGATTGCGACGCCATACACCCCCATCATAAATGGGGGCTGACCCGTTTCGCCTTCTTTCCGCAATACAAATCCGGTCAAAACGCCACCTATTGTTATAATAGGAATAGCAGTACGGGCTACATTTATAAAGGTTTGGGATTGCTGCATACGTTCTTGTTGCTTTTTATAATCACCCCAAACATCCTTCAAAAAACGAATGTCTATTTTCTGCGGTAACGTTTTCTTAACTTCTTCGATTTCCTTTTGCACCACTGACCAGTCTAAAGGAAAATGGTTGCAACCCAATTCTACCTTGTCATTAAGAGTAACACGCCCCTTGTCTATCGGAAGACCGTTCACCCACGTTACGTTTTGGGAATTGCAATTGGTGATAATCATGTCACCACTTCCATCTTCAAATACTATCTCACAGTGTTTTCCACTTACGCAACTGGGAACAGGGCAGCTGGCAAGTGTTTTTGGTTTTCCTCCATTGACAGCAACAGAGAGCACATTTGACGGTTTTTGCCTACCAATAGTGAGTTTTATCATATGTTGTTGAGAAGGCTTAAACTAAATTTAAAGTTATGACTTATTCTACAATAAGAAATCGTTCTGCCGACAAATTTAAAAAAAAAAGCGAAACAAGCAAAACGTTTTTCATAAAAAAACAATTGTTTTTCGCTTATATATCAAATTGTTACACAAGCTATTCGTATACGCAACAAGAAGGTATTCGTTCTTGAAAACATTTCAAGAACGAATACCCAATTTTTCATGAATGCCATCCTTGTAAGCCGTCCAAAGCACGGAAAGGTCTTTCCATTGCCATGCTTTACTGAAAGGCATCGAAAAAACAGCTGGAAGAATATAGCCAACTACCCCTATAAAGCTGCGCACGTAGCGAACACCCAAGTTCTTTCCATAATGATGGTTGAGATATGCTTCATTGCGAACCTGATAGTATCGTTTCCATTTTTTCTTTTGGTTGCGTGTAGTCCACGTATCGTTCGAAAAGAACAAGTGTTTGTCCATTAGCGCATTGGGGGCATAAAGCAACCTGAAATGAGCGAGATGTGCACGTAGGCAATAATCGGTATCATCACAAAAGATAAAGAGGTCTTTATTGGGCAATCCTATCTGCTCAACCACTTTACGCGAGATTAATGGTCCTTCAAAGTCTGCTCCCACTATTTCTGTCACATCGTTAACCTGTTGTTTCGACAGTTTTCTACCATGCATTGACGCTAACGGGTGAACAAAATCAAACTGTTGGAACTCGTGCGTAAATATCTTTCCGTTCAACAACCGGCGTGGCATGACAATTCCCACTTCTGCCCGATTTACACAACTCAACAAGTTGTCTAAACAATCGGGACGAGGAAATACATCATCGTCCATACACCAAATCCAGTCTGCCCCATCTTGGTAAGCTGTTTTTATGCCCGTATAAAAGCCACCAGACCCTCCCACGTTGTTCTGATGTATCACTTTTAAGTCTGATTGTTGCCCAAGCCACTCGTAAGTGCCGTCATTCGAACCATTGTTGACCACTATTATAGAGGACAATGCCGATTGTTTTCTTAAACAAGATATGCCTTTCTTGAGCAATTCAATCCTATTATAGGTTACAACTACTGCTACTATATTCATGCATCCGGCTGCTTAAAGGGTTCTACGTTCTTGCGAGCAATAACCTTTCCCGCTTTGTCAACATAATAATAATGGTTGAATTCGGCTCTTGTACGTTTCCAGCGATTATGGCTCCATAGGTAACATTCGGGTTGCCTACGGATAGTTGCCTCCAACATTTGGAAATAAATATCTGTTATTTCATAATCGGGGATATCCTTGGTGTTGCGCCTTATCACTTTCAGCTCACAGTTATAGTGACCCCTACTAACACGTGTTACGTCACCATAGACAAACGCCTGATTTGTATGCTTTACTATTCGTTCTGCCCCGGTGAGCACAGGAGTGTCTTGATGCATAAAGTTGAGCCAATGATGAATATTCCACCACAAGGGCACCTGATCTGAAATATACCCTACCACCAAAGGTTTTCCTTCTCGTCCAAACTGCAATATCTTGCGAAGAGACTCTTGCATAGGGATACAAAGGGCTCCCTGACGTTCGCGCACATACTTGAACAATCGGTCAAAGTAGTCATTTTCCAATGGATGATAGAGTTGACAACATTGTGCACCATTACCAGTCCAATATGGCAGAGCCGTTATCCATTCCCAATTTCCGTAATGACCCAAATAGACAGCAACCGATTGCCCTTCTGCCAAAATCTCATTAAACTCTTCTAAGTCAGAAAATGTCATGCGCTTCATCAATTGTTTGCGGCTCATCGTCATAAGTTTAACCGTTTCTACCAAATAATCACAAAAATAATGATAGAAACCTTGCTCTATTTTTCGCAACTCTTCGGCACTTTTCTCAGGGAAAGAAGCCGACAAGTTCTTCCAAATAACATGATGACGATACCTGACCACATGAGCCACTATCAAGTAAAGGAAGTCAGACACCACGTAAAGAACCCGTAAAGGCAAAAGTGACATCAGAAACCAAAAGCCATAGGCCAAGATGTAAGCTACCAAATAGAGTGCATGTATCAAGTTTTTTTTCATTGCGCTATTTTGTTTTCTTTTTTGCAGCAGGCTGCAATTGGTCATTGACCATTCTATACATATACTGATAGATAATGGCTTTCAACTCCCGTTCCATCATTTTTTGTTCTTTCACCTTCCCTACCAAGTTATGCTGCATCAGCAAATCAGTAAGCCTGTATATGGCTTTCGTCTTTTGTCCGTCCCATTGCAAGACATACCCATGCTTGACATATTGGTACACTCCGTTGAGATAGTTGACGGCAAAAGTTTGGTCTGCAGGTGTATGCAACAAGTCAATGCCATACGACAAATAGGGTTTGTTATACCCTAACACGCCCTCCAGCAAAGTAGGGAGGATGTCTATCTGTTGCGCTACCGCATCTTTACGTTCCGGACGTATTGTTCCAGAAGGGTCATATATTATAATAGGTGAACAGAATCCGCCCAAATCTGTTTGATATTGGGCATGGTCACTTTGGTTAGTATGATCGCTCGTGAGGACAAAGATAGTATTTTTAAACCATTTCTGCTTACTTGCAGTGGCAAAAAATTTACCTATTGCCATATCTGTATACCTAATACACTTCTGTATCGGCAAATGTTCTTCCTTGTAAATGTTTTTATATTGATCGGGAACGACAAAGGGATGATGGCTTGATACTGTGAAGAGGGCTGTCATAAACGGTTCTTTCATCTCTCCCATCTTGGTGCAATAATACTGCAACATCGGCTCATCCCAAATGCCCCAATTGCCGTCAAAGTCCTTACTTCCACCAAAACGTTTGTCGGCCTCATAGTCTTGCCGCCCATAATAGTTCTGAAAACCTATCTTGTTGGCAAATGCCAGGAAGCCCATAGACCCACGATTAGCACCATGAAAGAAGGCGGTCTGATAGCCCCATTTGCCCAACAGGCCAGCAATACCCGTGTAGTTGTTCATCGAAGAGGGGGTTAACACGAATGGTTCTACAAACATGGGTATTCCGCAAAGCACCGATGGCATTCCGTCTATGCTCTTTCGGCCGTTGCAATAGGAATATCTAAATACCAAACTCTTGGCTATCAACTTGTCCACATTGGGGGTATAACCCTTATATTTTCCACCAAAAAAGTCGCGATTGAAACCACCTATATATTCTCTTCCGAAACTTTCCACTATCAATATCACCACATTTTTCTTGTTGGGCTTTGTAGTTGTGGGTGGAATATGTATTGGACTGTACACTTGTTCTGCCGCACTCAGCGATGGATAGTAGTTAGGAATTTCAAAACCATTCTTTCCTATCGTTCTCATAAGGGCAAAAGGTGTGTTCAATACCAAGGCACACTCTGTAGGACGTTTGGCAAACTGATTGGCGTTACTCACCGTAATGGGACGAACACCGCTCTGCAAGCCACCACGGCATCCTCCTATACACAAAGGTATAGCTATAGCCAAGCACACAAACTGTTTTATGCCATACTCCCATCTGGCATGTTTTGACGGATAATTGCTACGCTCGGCTTTTGGTATAATATAGAGTTTGTATGCTATAAGCATCACCAACAAGAAGAAAACAACCAAATACCAGTGGGAAAGTGTAGCATCTCCTATAATGCGGCCCAAATTGTTTTCATTGTCAAACTCGCGAAACACACTCGTTGTTGTGCGACGCAAGGTGAAAGGAAAGTAAACCGAATCTGCCAAGTTGATGGCCAAAGCCACCCCATTCACCACCAAGAACAATGCTCGACAAGCCTTCTTGTAAGCATCATTCTCCTTTGCCCAAACAGGGAAAAGCATCAATAGGATATAAAGAAGGTTGGAATAGATAATGGCAGTAGTGTCAAACATCAATCCACCACCAAACAGTTCCAACAAATGGGAAAAGGAAAGCCCTTCCGTAAAATAGCTCAAGTTGACCAACATATAGGCCAGTCGGGCTACAAAATATAACACATAAGCCAATAGCAAGTTCAATATCAATGCTATGGGTGAGGCAAATGCCGATTTGAGTAATCGTTTCATATCTGTAGTTTCCGTACTTATATCTCTTGCATATCGTGCAATTTCTTGTAATATCCGCCTTGAGCCAAGAGTTGCTCGTGTGTACCACGCTCTACTATTTGCCCTTCATGAAGCACACATATCTCATCGGCATTCTTTATTGTAGACAACCGATGAGCCACAGCAATGGTGGTACGGGTTTTCATCAAGCGCTCCAATGCGTCTTGAACAAGCCGTTCGCTCTCTGTATCAAGCGCCGAAGTGGCCTCATCAAGAATGAGAATGGGAGGATTCTTCAAGATTGCGCGAGCTATACTGACACGTTGTCGCTGTCCACCGGATAGACGTCCGCCCCTGTCTCCTATGTTCGTGTCATATCCTTGCTCACTCTGCAGAATAAAATCGTGGGCATTAGCTATCTTCGCTGCTTCTTCTATCTGCTCCAATGTAGCTCCTTCCACACCAAAAGATATGTTCCGTGCAAAGGTGTCGTTAAAGAGGATGGCTTCTTGGTTGACGTTTCCTATAAGTTGCCGAAGGTCATGCACACCAAGGTTTTTAACATTTATGCCATCAATAAGCACCTCACCCTCCTGTACATCATAATAGCGGGGTATGAGATCCAGCAGCGTTGATTTTCCGCTACCACTTTGTCCCACCAGTGCCACCGTCTTTCCTTTTGGTATAACGAGATTGATGTCACGCAACACCCATTGTTGGTCATAGCGGAAAGAAACATGTCGGAATTCTATTTCGTGCTCAAACGATTTGATATGTACAGGATGCTTACATTCTTTAATGGCTACATCTGCCATTAAAATCTTGTCTATACGCTCCATTGACGCCAATCCCTTCGGAATATTATAGCCCGCTTTGGAGAAATCTTTCAATGGGTTGATGATGGAATAGAGCATTACAAGATAATAGATAAATGTAGGACCGGAGAGTGACTGCGTCTTTAGCACAAGTACACCACCCACCCATAACACAATCACAATCATCACCGTACCTAAGAACTCGCTCATTGGGTGTGCCAACTGCTGGCGAACATTGACACGTGTGATGTCACTTCGATAGGCAGAGTTCACTTCGTTAAACCTTGAGTTCATTCTTTCTTCTGCACAAAAGGCCTTGATGATGCGTAATCCGCCCAATGTTTCTTCCACTTGGCTCATGGTGTCGCTCCACAACGACTGGGCTTTGACAGACTGGGCTTTCAACTTTCTGCCAACCACTCCCATAAACCACCCGAACAGGGGAACAAAGAGTAGAGTAAACAGGGTAAGTTGCCATGAGATGATTATCAGGGTAGAAAAGTAAGCGATAATTAGGATAGGATTCTTGAACAACATGTCAAGACTTGACATAATTGAGTTTTCTATCTCTTGGACGTCACCGCTCATTCTTGCAATAATATCCCCCTTTCGTTCTTCAGAGAAAAAGCCCAATGACAAAGATGTGATTTTTCGATAGAGGGCATTACGTATATCACGCACCACACCGGTTCTGATTGGAATGATAGTGGCGGAAGACAGGAAATAAGCTCCCGTCTTCAAGAAAGTCATAAAGGCCAAAAAAAGTCCAATAACCAACAAGGTGGTCGTTGCTCCCCAATTATTGATAAGTTGCTGAACAAAATAGTCGGCGTTGTTTGATGCCACTTCTTTCAACGTGCCTTCGCTCATAGCCATGAAACGAGTGGCCTTACCGGCTCCATCTGTCTTAAAGAGAATTTGTAAAATGGGGATAATTGCCGCAAACGAAAATATATTCAGTACAGCAGACAGTATGTTGAACACTATCGACAAGACCAGGTACTTCTTATAAGGAGGTACAAACCGGCGTAACACTTGTAGAAATTCTCTCATTGATTTTTTATGTTGACGAGGCAGACAAGCCCACCTCAGGGGTTGCTTTAAACTTCTTCTCCGAAGAGGGTTGCACTCGTCGACCCTGTAATACGCACCTTTACAAATTCGCCTACATGGTGGTTTCCACGAGCTATTATAACAGCTTTATTCTGTGGCGTGCGTCCCATCAGTTGTTGACGCGACCGTTTGCTAAAGCCTTCTATCAGTATTTCAAATTCTTTTCCTTCGTCCTTTTTGTTTTGCAAGGCACTCATTTCCGTCTGCAAATGTATCAACTCGTTTAGACGACGTATTTTTTCCTGCTCGGGAACGTTATCGGGCAAGTGCTTTGCAGCGTAAGTTCCAGGGCGTTCACTATACTTAAACATAAAAGCAGAGTCGTATCCCACTTCGCGCACCAGAGAAAGTGTGAGCTGATGGTCTTCTTCTGTTTCGTCATGATAGCCTACAAAGATGTCGGTTGTCAGTCCGCAATCGGGAATAATGCGACGAATGGCAGCCACTTTATTGAGGTAATCCTCGCGGGTGTACTTTCTGTTCATGTCCTTTAGCACCTTGTCAGAACCGCTTTGAGCTGGAAAATGTATATGATGGCACAAGTTGGGTTCTTCTGCAATGGCATAAAGAATGTCTTCCGTCATGTCTTCAGGATTTGAAGTGGTGAAACGCACCCGCATATCTGGAACAGTTCTTGCCACCAATCTGAGCAATTGGGCAAAAGTAGTGGTATGGGGCAACTCTTCGTCGGGTGTTTTTCCAATTTCAAATTTCACCTCTTCAGGGCGTTTTCCGTTAGGGAGCAAACCATAGCTGTTTACGTTTTGTCCCAAAAGGGTAACTTCCTTAAAACCTCGTTCATGCAAATCACGCACTTCACGCAAGATGCTTTGTACATCACGTGAGCGTTCTCTACCGCGCGTATAGGGCACTATGCAGTAATGACAGAAGTTGTTACATCCGCGCATGATACTTACAAAACCGCTGACATGGCTTCCCCCAATGCGCTGAGGTACAATATCACGATAGGTTTCGGTCTTGGAAAGCTCTATATCAATGGCATTTTGTCCGTTCTCGCATTGTGCTATCATATCCGGCAGGTTGAGATAAGAGTCCGGACCACACACAAGGTTGGCATAATGGTTGGCTATCAAATCGTCACGAACCCGCTCTGCCATACATCCCAATACGCCCAAGATAAGTTGCCGTCCCTTCTTTTGCTCGGCATGAAGGGTGTCTAAACGATTGTAGATTTTGTTTTCGGCATTTTCCCGCACCGAACAAGTGTTCAAGAAAATGGCATCCGCCTCTTCTTCATGTTCGCACAGGTCATAGCCTGCCATCTTCATCACTGACGCCACCACTTCGCTGTCTGCCACATTCATCTGGCAACCATACGTTTCTATATAGAGTTTCTTCATCGTTGATACCTAATAAATAGCGTGCAAAGTTACGATAAACCGCTGACAAGTGCAAATTTACGACTAAAAATCAATTCCTACACTTCTAACTCATCCGTCGTGAAGCCAGTAATAAGGCATAGAAAAATAAAACTCCCGTAACAAATCCTGCCAAAGCGTCTACCAAATAATGGGCCTGAATATAAACAGTTGCGCAGCAAAGCAAAAGGTATAAGGGCAATAGCCATAGCGACAACTTATAGTTGCGTGCATGAAGCAACAGGCACATACACACTGTGCTAATGCCGACATGCGAACTTGGAAAAGCCGCGGTTGGACGTTCACCTGCCGATTTGGCATCTTCAACAAGTTCATAGAACAGTCCTCCCTGACATCCAGGGCTTGGCAAACAGTCCTGATGATAATTGAAATAGTCGTGCATATTAGGAAATATGCCGGCGGCAATCGTCTTTATGCCTACTGCCTTATAATAAAAGGTGGGGCCGACAACAGGTACAAACACGAAGATAACATAGTAGATAAAGAACGCTCCTACCACTATGAAGGCAGCTCGCTCAAACTCTCGGTAGCGACAGATAAAATAATAGAACACTGTTAACGCTATCATAGGATAGTAGGCCGCATAGCCCATATCGAACAGTTCGCTAAATATGTAACTGGGAACGGCCTTGGAAAACAGCAAAGCTGGCTGACAACCAAACAACGACTGCTCCCATGTTGCGAAAATATGGTCGAGATTGGGAAAGATGCGGTTAAGTTCATAGGTATCGGGATACCACCATGCCAACAAAGCCATTTGCACCAACACCCTTACAAAGCGCATTCCCCTGCATGGAAGAATGCGATAGACACCCCATAAAGCAACCGTTATGGCAACTATACGCACACGACCCATCATCACCTCCATGGGATTGGCAAGCTTGGTGTACATAAAGAAGGCCAAAACCAATGTCAGCAGCAAATAAACCATCACTACTTTTTCAACTGCCATCAGCCCTTTCAGCGGATGTTTCTCTATTTTAAACAAGTCAACAAGAAACTTTTTCATAACCAATGGTTGTCTTTATACCATGCCACAGTTTCTTTCACCCCCTGTTCGAGCGTATACTGCGGATGAAAACCAAGTTCGTCTACGGCCGGTTCTATGTCGCAGCGCCAATTGCGTTGCTTCAGTATATTGTATTTATCGTTATTCAAGGCTGTCATTCGTCCTGTCAGATGCCCCCACTGTTCGCCAAAGAAAGTGACAATGCGTAGCAACCACACGGGAGCCGTAATGCGCAACCACCATGGACGGCCAATCTCATTGTGTATCAGATTGCTGAACGTGGATGACTGATAAACCTGTCCATCACTAAGAAAGTACTTTCTGCCACTCTTTCCATGGTCAAGGGCCAGAAAAACAGCCTGCACAACATCTTTCACATAGACAAACGTAATATCTTGACGGCGGTAGCCTACAGCAAAATCCAAATGGTTTTGAATGCTCTTTGCCATTAAAAAATAGTCTCGCTCACGCGGACCATAGACACCAGTGGGACGCAACACAATGTATGGAAAACCATACTCTGCGCTATCAAGACATTCTTCTGCTTTCAGTTTACTCTTACCATAGGCTGTATTAGGCATTGGGTGGTCGTTTTCCGTGATTTCTTCATAGGGCATCTGCTCCTTTATTGCACCGAAAACGCTAAGAGAACTCAAGTAGACAAAACGCTTTATAGGCATTTTCAAGGTCTGTATGGCTTCGGCAAGATGGCGTGTTCCTTCGGTATTCACCCGTTCAAAGTCTGCTGTATGCAAACATTTAGTTACCCCCGCAGCATGTACTACATAGTCGAAACTGTGGCCGGCCATTTGCTTCTGAAGCCGCTCTGACGAGCTAAAGTCCAATTCTATAAAATGTATGCGGGCATCGGTAAGGTATCGGCGCGAACTCGTGGGGCGCACTGCAGCCCACACCTCCATGTTGCGACGGAGTGCTTCTTCCACTATAAAACTGCCTATGAAACCGCTTGCCCCCGTTATGAGTATGCTATTGTTCATATTTCCAGCGTCTTGCAAAGCGGTGCAAAGGTAGTTATTATTCCAGTGAAACACAAATTTAATGCTAAATATTCGTAACAACGCTTATCTTTCTCAATTCTTTTTACTTACTTTGCAAAAGAGAAGCAACTGTCTGCAGACACACAGAAAACTTGCGTTGGTGTTGGCGGCAAGTGTCGTTCACTATTCATTCAATAAAGTTATCCTACTATGAGAAAAGGCAATAAAAGCGGCAAACGACTCACAAAGAAAGAGTTGACCGAGAAGCTATACGACTTCTTTCAGTCCCATCCCTCCGAGACCTTCAGCTTTAAGCAAATCTTCAAAGCCCTCCGTCTTACCACCCACCCCGCCAAAATGGTGGCCATCGATTCTATGGACGAGTTGGCATGGGACGACGTATTGGCCAAAGTGGGCGAAAATGCCTATCGCCTCAACACCAAAGGCCAAGTACAAGAAGGAACCTTTGTGCGTAAAGCCAACGGCAAGAACTCATTTGTTCCCGACGATGGTGGTACTACCATCTTTGTATCCGAGCGCAACTCTATGACCGCCCTCACCGGCGACCGCGTTAAAGTGCAGTTTCTGGCCCGTCGCAAAAAGCACATCAAAGAGGCCATGGTCATAGAAATTCTCCAACGCAAGAAAGACACTTTCGTAGGTCGCCTGCGTGTAGACCGCGACATCGCCTTCCTCATCACACAAGACAACCTGTTCTCAAGCGACATTCTCATTCCCAAGAGCAAGCTCAAGAACGGACAGACAGACGACAAGGCAGTTGTAAAAATCACACAATGGCCCAATGCCGACCACAAGAACTTCGTTGGCGAGGTTGTGGACATTCTTGGAAAATCGGGCGACAACGATGTTGAGATGAACACTATTCTTGTGCAATATGGACTACCTTATAAATATCCCAAGGCAGTTGAAGACGCCGCCAACAAGATAACGGGGGAGATAACCCCCAAAGACGAAGCCGAACGCGAAGATTTTCGCAGCACATGGACATGTACCATCGACCCGAAAGACGCCAAAGACTTTGACGATGCCCTAAGCATAAAGCGGAAAGACAACGGTCTTTGGGAAGTGGGGGTACACATTGCCGACGTTAGCCATTACGTTAAAGAGGGTGACATCATCGACAAGGAAGCCCAGAAACGGGCTACGAGCATCTATCTTGTCGATCGCACCATCCCAATGCTACCTGAGCACCTGTGTAACTTCGTCTGTTCACTTCGTCCTAACGAAGAAAAGCTATGCTATAGTGCCGTGTTTGATCTTGATGATGATGCCGAGGTAAAAGACTTCCGCATTGTTCACACCATCATCAAGTCAAACCGACGTTATGCCTACGAGGAAGCTCAAGCCTTGTTGGAAGCCAATGGAGTAGTAGACGGCACAGGACAACCAGCTCCCGCCCCCGGCAAAGAGGGATATAAAGGCGAGTATGCCGAGCAGATTGTTACGCTTGACCGATTGGCCAAGAAGTTACGGGCACGCCGCTTCAAAGCGGGTGCTGTCAAGTTTGAATCGGAAGAACTTCATTTCGACATTGACGAAAATGGTAAACCCATTCGTTGTTACTTCAAGAAATCAAAGGATGCCAACAAACTCATTGAGGAATTCATGTTGTTGGCTAACCGCATGGTGGCAGAAAGCGTGGGAAAAGTGCCCAAAGGCAAGCATCCCAAAACTCTTCCCTACCGCATTCACGATAATCCAGACCCCCAAAAGCTGGAAACATTGCGCGAGTTTGTCGTCAAATTTGGCTACCGCATGAAGTCTACCAGCACCAAAGGGGCTACATCACGCAGCCTTAATTCACTGATGGATGCTTGTGAAGGCAAACGCGAACAAAAGCTGATACAGACCGTAGCGCTTCGATCGATGATGAAAGCCAAATATTCCACACACAACATCGGTCACTTCGGATTGGCATTCGACTATTACACCCACTTCACTTCGCCCATCCGCCGCTACCCAGACACCATGGTTCACCGTTTGCTCACGCGCTATCAAGAAGGTGGACGTTCGGCCGACAAGAAGAAATATGAAGACCTCTGCGAACACTGTTCGGACATGGAGCAGATTGCGCAAAACGCTGAACGCGATTCCATCAAGTATAAGATGGTGGAATTTATGGGCGAACATGTGGGAGAAGAGTATGATGCACACATCAGTGGCATACAGAGCTATGGCATCTACTGCGAAATCGACTCCAACCACTGCGAGGGTTTGGTTCCAATGCGCGACCTCGATGACGACTATTACGAGTTTGACGAAAAAAATTATTGTCTTGTAGGCCGCCGTCATCACCACATCTACCAGCTTGGCGATCCCATTCGCATAAAGGTGGCAGGTGCCAATCTCGAGCGAAAACAACTTGACTTTGTTCCAATCGACAACAACACAGAAGACAACGAGGCCCCATACAGAGGCAAGAGTGGCAAAAAAGGTTATAGAAAAGGTAAGAAAAAATAAGGTTTGAAACGACTTCGAAAAATTCATTTCTCCCACAAAGAGGAACTATGGAATAGCTGGTCACATGCCGGTGGCATACTTTTGGGAGTTGTGGTGGGTATCATCTTTTTGGTATGGTGCTTTCGTAAAGAGAACGGATGGGCAACGGCGGGAATCATTCTTTACCTCTTTGGTATGCTAATGTCTTACGCTGCCTCCACCATCTATCATAGTCTGTCGGCATGGAGCAAGTGGAAAGAGCGATTACGCAAATGGGACCATGCTGCCATCTACTGGCACATTGCCGGTTCCTATTCGCCCATTACGCTCATCGCATTGCGCGAACAGGGCTATTGGGGATGGTCGCTCTTTGTGTTTGTATGGCTTTGTGCCATTATCGGAACTGTCATCTCGTTTATTAAGCTAAAAGACCATAGCAACGTTGAAACCCTTTGCTTTGTCGGAATGGGTTTATCGGTATTGGTGGCTTTCAAGCCTTTATATCAAGCTGTCGCCCCTGGAGCGGTGGCATGGATAGTGGCCGAGGGGGTGAGTTACATCACTGGAGCTATCTTCTATAGTCTCAACAAACGGCGATATATGCACTCTGTCTTCCACTTCTTTGTGCTGGCTGGTTCCATCTGCCACATAGTAGCAGTGTGGGACATACTGATGCAATATCTGTAAACAGTTTTACCGTCTGCCGAAAGATTTGCTTTTTATTTTATAACAACAACGGGGAGAATACAGTAATGATATTCTCCCCGTTGTTGTTATAAATCTGTTGTTGTCACTTGTTCAGCTTCCAAGTAACTCCATCCTTTGTATCTTTCACCTCAAATCCGGCATCAGACAGGGCATCACGTATTTTGTCGCTCGTTGCCCAGTCTTTGTCGGCCTTGGCTTTAGCACGCAATTCAAGCACCATATCCACCACCTTGCCATAGGCTTGCTCACGGGCATCGTTGTTGGCTCCACGCTCATCGCTCAGCCCAAGCAAGTCGAAAGCAAAGAGCTGCATCGTTGCCGACAACTCTTTAAGGTCGTCTGCCGAAATCTGCGCTTTGTGGTCGAGTAGCGAGTTGACCACATGGCAGGCCTCAAACAGGTTGGAAATGACGGTTGGCGTCTGAAGATCATCATTCATTGCATCGTAATTGGCTTGACGGAAACCTGTTACAAAGGTATGGGTCTTTTCGTCCGAGGTCTTTGAAACCGGTATTCGCTCCAAATCGGTAATGGTGTTCATCAGTCGCTCGTAACCCTTTTGGGCTGCCTTTAGAGCATCGTTGCTGAAGTCTACCGTTCCGCGATAGTGGGCAGAAAGGGTAAAGAAGCGTATGGTCATGGGCGAATAGGCCTGTTCGAGCAACGGATGGTTGCCGGTAAAGAGTTGTTCGAGGGTGATAAAGTTACCCAACGATTTGGCCATCTTCTGCCCGTTAATGGTCAGCATGTTGTTGTGCATCCAGTATTTCACCATAGGCGATCCTTGGGAGGCCACAGCTTGTGCTATCTCACACTCATGGTGCGGGAAGATAAGGTCCATTCCTCCCCCATGGATATCAAAGTGCGAACCAAGATATTTACGTCCCATAGCAGTACATTCACAGTGCCATCCAGGGAAACCATCACTCCATGGACTTGGCCAACGCATGATGTGCTCGGGTGTAGCCTTTTTCCAAAGAGCAAAGTCCACTTGATTTTTCTTCTCACCTACCCCGTTGAGCGAACGTGAATTGTTTATCATGTCTGTCAGATTGCGCCCTGACAAAATACCGTAATGGTGGTCTTTGTCATATTTCTCAACGTCAAAATAGACACTGCCGTTGCTCTCATAAGCATAGCCATTGTCCAAAATTTCTTTCACAAGTTGCTCTTGTTCGATGATATGACCTGTGGCATGGGGTTCGATAGAGGGGCGCAAGACGTTCAGACTGTCCATTGCAGCATGATAACGATTGGTGTAATACTGCGCTATCTCCATCGGTTCGAGTTGCTCAAGACGGGCTTTCTTCTCTATTTTGTCATCGCCTTCGTCTGCATCGTGCTCTAAATGACCTACATCGGTGATATTTCTCACATAGCGCACCTTGTAGCCCAAGTGGCGCAAATAGCGGAAAAGTATGTCAAACGTTATGGCTGGCCGTGCATGACCCAAATGGGGATCGCCATAAACGGTCGGTCCACAAACATACATTCCTACATGTGGGGCATGAAGAGGGACAAAACGTTCCTTTTGTCGTGTTAGTGTGTTATATATAATAAGTCTCTGTTCCATAGCTGACTGGTATATTGTTATTGGTTGCAAAGGTACAAGAAGTTTACGAATAATCCTAATTATTTTCCAAAACCCTGTCTATCGAAGCTAAAACGAGCGATTTTGAAGGTGAAACATACAAATTTTGGAAGCAAATTCTAAATACTTCACAAACCTTCTGATTATCAATTGTTTACATACAAGGCTAAAACAACCGAAAAATAACGCACAAGAATGTAGGGATATTTATACAAAATATTTACAATTCCGTGTAAAAAAAGCAGATGATTTGTTTTGCGCTTCCTGCTATTTACCGTACCTTTGCAATAAATCATATAACTTTTATATAGCTAAAAACTATGGCATATACACGCATAACAGCAGCAGAAGGTGCTGCTATGATTGAGGATGGGGCAACAATAGGCTTCAGCGGTTTCACTCCCAACGGCATACCTAAAGCCGTAATACGCGAAATCAAAAAGAAAGCAGAAGCTCTTCATGCCGAAGGAAAGCCCTATCAGGTGAGCATAGTCACTGGTGCTTCGGGCTGCCAAAGCCTCGAAGGAGATATGGCGAAAGCACATGCCATCAAGTTTCGTGGTCCCTTTTCTACCAACAAGGACTTTCGCATACATACCAATTTGGGAGAAATAGACTATGAAGACATGCACCTTGGTCATGTGGCAGAACGTCTGCGCCGTGGCTTTTATGGTGAAATAGACTGGGCTTTCATCGAGGTAAGCGACCTGGAAGAAGGCAATGATGTCTGCAAGGCTTATCTCACAACTGCTGGTGGCATTGTTCCCACTATCGTCAGGTTGGCCAAGCACGTAATGATAGAATGGAACCACTTTCACAACCCCAACTCAAAGCGTCTTCACGATGTGTACGAATGTGAGGAATATCCCCACCGCAAACCCATTCCCTTGCTATCGGTAGGGGGAAGAATAGGCAAGAACTATGTTGAGATTGATCCTTCCAAGATTGTTGGAGTGGTAGAAACAAATATTCCCGAAGAAGCCCGCGCCTTCAAAGACCTTAGTCCGGAGACAACAGCCATAGGCGCTCACGTGGTTGACTTCTTCCTCAACGACATGAAAGCTGGACACATTCCGCCCACCATGTTCCCTATACAAAGTGGTGTGGGAACAACTGGCAATGCCGTTCTAAAGGCCATAGGTCTGTGCAAAGGCCTTCCACCGATGGAAGTTTACTCGGAAGTTGTACAAGACGCCGTTATCGATCTGATGGAAGAGGGCAAGATAACACAGGCTTCCTGTGCCGCCATGACATGTACAAACGAGTGCATCCAGCACGTATATGACAACATGGACTATTTCGCCAAACACCTTACGTTACGTCCAAGCGAACTTGCCAACTCACCCGAACTTATCCGGCGGTTTGGCGTAATCGCCATGAACACGGCATTGGAATGTGACCTCTATGGCAACGAAAATTCCAGCCACATCTGCGGTTCAAACCTTATGAACGGCATAGGAGGCTCTTGCGACTATGAACGCAACGGCTCCATCAGCATCTTCTATACTCCTTCCACCGCAAAAGGCGGAAAGATAAGTGCCATCGTTCCCATGTGTTGCCACGTTGACAGCACCGAGCACGATGTAGATATCATTGTTACCGAGCAGGGCGTTGCCGACTTACGTGGAAAAGGACCAGTGAGAAGAGCCAAGGAAATAATTGAGCACTGTGCGCATCCCGACTATCGCCCATTGCTGAAAGACTACCTCGAACACATTGCGCCAATGGGACACGAGCCGCAAAGCATGAGGGCTGCATTGGCCTTCCACGACACATTCTTAAGGAAAGGCGATATGCGCTTGACTGACTTTGGCGAATACCTAAAGTAAGACAACCCACAAACCAGCAAACAACCATGAAGCAAATAATACAACATCTTACGGACAACGATGCCTATACATTCAGTTGTCAATACTACGTTTTGCAGAAATACCCCCGCGCCGAGGTGGAATACACGTTCTTTGACCGAAACAATACTTGCTATCCGCACGGATTTGGCGAACTCGTTGAAGAGCAAATAGGAGCTATGCCCCACGTCATAGTGAGCGAAGAAGAAATCCAATTCATGAAAAAACGTATGTATTATTTGCCTGAATGGTATTTCACTTTCCTTCGTGGCTATCGCTTCAACCCACACGAAGTGAGCGTTTCGCAAGACGAAGAAGGGCATTTGTCCATCAACATCCGTGGCAAATGGTATTCTGCTATCATGTGGGAGATGCCCATACTGAGCATTGTTTCCGAACTGATGCATATACATAGGGGCGACATAAAGCGCTACAACCCTGCCCGTGAACGCGAAAGAGCCATTCTGAAAACACGACAAATACTCTCGTCGGGGCTTGTCTTGGGGGATATGGGCACACGACGACGTTTGTCGTACGACCATCAAGACCTTGTAATACGCACCATGAAAGAGGTAAGCAACGAAGGTGGCTACACTGATGAAGTGGGCAACTACCACCCATGGACGGGCAAGTTCACTGGCACCAGCAACGTCTATCTTGCCATGAAGTACGACCTCAAGGCCATAGGAACGATGAGCCATCAGCTCATAGAGTTTGAAGAGAATGTCAGTGGGGTGTTTGAATGTAACTTCAACGTAATGAAAAAGTTCTCGGATGTCTACGATGGAGACAACGGTATCTACCTGTACGACTGCTTTGGCGACCGTGTTTTCTTCAGCAACTTGTCCAAACGGATGGCCATGATGTTCTCAGGACTTCGCGTAGATAGCGGTGACGAACATGAACAAACCGAAAAAATCATCGACAAATACAAGAGTTTGGGTATTGACCCTGCTACCAAACAGGTTGTCTTCTCCAACGGATTGGATATAGAAAAGGCCATAGCCATACACAAATATGTCAACGGACGTGTTCAGGATAGCTATGGCGTGGGGACATTTCTCACCTGTGACGTGGAGAACTGTGAGCCTATGAACATCGTGATAAAGCTCACCGGTTGTCGCATCACCGAGAAACGGGAATGGCACGACTGTGTCAAACTGTCCTGCGACAAGGGAAAGACACTTGGCAACTCCGACAAATGCGCTTATCTAAGCCGGTTGTTGGAAAAAGAATGAACAACCCTTTAACAGGTAAGGGTTGTTCATTAAGACAACCGGAAGAGCCGTTTGGCAAACTCCCAAACCACTATGCCTGCTGTTACCGACACGTTAAGCGAATGTTTTGTGCCGAACTGCGGTATTTCCAGGCAGCCGTCAGACGCATCCACCACCGACTGCTTGACACCTTTCACCTCGTTGCCAAGAACTACGGCGTACCGTTGTTGTAAATTAAGTTGCAGGTTTTGCAGCTTTGTTGAACCTTCCACCTGTTCTATAGAATAGACAAAATAGCCTTTTTCCTTCAACTCCTCAACAGCTTCTTCTGGCGTTGAGAAATAGCGCCAGGCCACAGAGTCTTCACCTCCTAAAGCGGTTTTATGTATCTCTGCATTAGGAGGAGTGGCCGTAATGCCGCACAAATAGACGGCTTCCACCCTAAAAGCATCGCATGAACGAAATACCGATCCTACGTTATAGAGCGACCGCACATTGTCAAGCACTACCACAAGCGGCAGTTTTCCTGCCTCTTTAAACTGCTCAACAGAGAGCCGTTGCATCTCAATCGTCTTAAGCTTGCGCATTCTCCTTGGCTTGATAGGCAACAGCATACATACGTATCTGCTTTACCATAGACAACAATCCGTTAGAACGCGTTGGCGACAAGTGTTCACGCAACCCTATCTTGTCTATGAAATAAAGGTCGGCATCTACTATCTCTTTTGGGGTGTGGTTGCTCAGAACACGTATCAGCAAGGCTATAATGCCCTTGGTGATGAGCGCATCACTGTCAGCTGTAAACACAAGACGCCCGTCACGGTAGTCGCATTGCACCCACACCCTACTCTGGCATCCGTCAATGAGGTTGGAATCGTTCTTGTATTGCTCTGCCAACGGGACCAAATCGTTGCCCAAATCGATAAGCATCTGATATCGGTCCATCCAGTCTGTGAAGTCTTCAAATTCTGCGATGACTTCGTCTTGAGCTTCGTTTATTGTCATAATTAGTATTTTATTTCTTGTATTTCGTTTACTGTTTCGAGCTTGAATATTTTGTCCGAAGGACGAACTTTTCCAGGGACAGGTATCGAGATGCGCCACCCTTTCTCTGCACGGTCTACCGGCTTCAGCTCATAACGTATCTCATCGGCTTTCAGATACATCACACCTGTAGTGGGACCGGTAATGAGCAACTTGTCGCCTTGTTCTATTTCGGATGCCTCAACGGCTACCTCAGCTACACCAATCTTTGAAAAATACTTCACTATCTTACCTACAAGCACTTTCTTCTCGGTAGCGACAGAACCGTAATGCTTGTTCCATTCGCCCAAAGTCTGCCCCTGATAATAGCCGTCCCAAAAGCCTCTGTTAAAGACCGTGGCCAACTGTTTGTCCCAAGCATCTTTCTTTTCTTCGGTAAACGTACCTTCAATGACACTCTTAATGGCTTCTTTATAACAACGCACCACCGTATAGACATATTCCGGACCACGGGCTCTTCCTTCAATTTTGAATACCCTTACACCGGCATCCATCATCCTGTCAATAAACCGAATGGTCTTCAAGTCCTTTGGAGACATGACATACTTATTGTCTATCTCCAACTGATTGCCCGTTTCGTTGTCGGTAACGGTGTAGGAGCGGCGGCATATCTGAACACATTCTCCCCTATTTGCCGAACGGTTAACATTGTGAAGGCTCATATAGCACTTGCCGGATATAGCCATACACAAAGCTCCATGACAAAACATCTCTATGCGGACAGGCCGACCCTTGGGGCCACATACGTTTTGGCGAAGTATTTCTTGATGTATCTTCTTGACCTGATCCATGTTCAACTCGCGGGCCAATACACTTACATCTGCAAAGCGTGAATAAAACTTCAAGGCTTCGATGTTGGATATGTTGAGCTGAGTAGAGAGATGAACCTCAACCCCAACATTTACACAATAGCTCATGACTGCTACATCGGAAGCTATTATGGCGGATATACCAGCTGCTTTGGCAGCATCAATTATCTCACGCATCGTTGACAAGTCATCATCATAGATGATGGTATTGACCGTCAGATAAGTCTTGATGCCATGCTCTGTGCAAGTGGAAGCTATGTCTTTGAGGTCCTCTATGGTGAAATGGTTGGCCGAATGAGAGCGCATATTGAGTTTGCCTATGCCAAAGTAAACACTGTTGGCACCTGCCTGTATGGCTGCAGCAAGCGACTCTCTTGAACCTACCGGAGCCATTACCTCATAGTCGTTGATATTCAGTTTCATGGTTGCAAAGTTACTAAAAAGTTGTGGGTTGCAGGTTCTACTTAACCATAATTTACTTACCTTTGCCACCAAATGAAAAGAAACATTCTGTTATTAACGGTATTACTGTTTTTAATGGCTTGTGGAAGGCAACATAAACAGGTTGTCAAGCCATTAAGGTTTTACACCGATGTGTGTCTGAGAACCACCCCCGTAAAGAATCAAGGGACAAGTTCGCTGTGCTGGGCTTACGCCATGCTCGCCACAATAGAGACCGAACACATCATGAAGGGCGACTCTATTAACCTCTCCATCGACTATGTTGCACGTTCTTTCCTTAAAGAACAAGCATTGGAAGCCTGCCTCTTACGCCACAAACAAGACGCATCACTAACCACCCGCGGAATGATGCCCATGACAATACGCCTTATACAAACCTATGGGCTTACCCATTATGACGCTTACCATCGGCGTGACAACGTCAATTTCTATGTGCTTGCACGCCAACTAAGGCTTGCTATAAACGGAGCATCATCGGTAGCCGACTGCAACAGGCAAACCGACCAATTGTTGGACAAGGCGTTGGGAAGCTTCTCCAACCACGTTTTTCTTTTCGGGGCACAATACACTCCGCTCGAATTTGCCCATTCAGTATGCAGGGACGATGAATATGAAGCAATGACCAGCTTCTCCCATCATCCTTTCGGAAAACGTTTCCCACTGGAAGTGGCAGACAATCTGTATCACGACAACTACCTCAATGTTCCTATCGACACCCTAATGAAGACCATCGTGGAGCACGTCAAAAGGGGCCATCCCGTATGTTGGGAAGGAGATATCAGCGAAAACGGATTTTCGTTTGAACAGGGCGTTGCTGTCTTGGACAACGAACAGACCAACATAACGCAAGAACTGCGGCAACAAGCCTTTGAAAACCATGAAACCACAGACGACCATTGTATGGAAATCGTCGGGCTGGCACACGACCAAAACGGCCGCAGATATTTCATCATGAAAAACTCCTGGGGAACAGGCAATCCGTTCGGAGGGTTCATGTATGTAAGCTACAACTATGTAAAACTTAAAACCATTGCCATCGTTGCCAGTGCCGATATTACCCAAACCATAGATAAACAAAATAAAAAATAGCCGGTTTTCTGTAACTTGTCAAGCCTTTTTCGTATATTTGCAAAAGTATCAAGCACTATAAAACGATTATGGCTACACATCCTTTATGGACTGATGATTATTGGCTTTTACTGCTTCAGTTGTATATAAAACGTCCAACGGGCATCAAACCCCTTTACTCTCGCCAATTGGTGGAGTTGTCGTTAGATATACACATACCGCCCCGTTATCTCTACGAACAAATGTTTCGCCTCAGACAAAAGGACTCACCAGTCATCCAACTCCTGTGGAACACCTTTGGCAACAATCCCCGAAAGCTGAGTGCAGAGATAAGAAAACTTCGCAATATGGAGGGGTTCGGCCGACCAAAAGACTTCTATAAGGGGGTGGATGTAAGAGAATCGTTTGAAAAAGATTTCCAACCAATAGACTGTTATCCGCAACTCAAACCCGTATCCCTTATTCTTATTCTCGACTTATATTTCCAACTAACGCCAAACACAATGGTCAAGGAAACGCCAGAAGTACGGCAAATGGCCAAACTGTTGGACGTTTCTCCACAAACGGTGGTGGAAGTGATGGATGTATTCCAGTTTTGTGACCCCTATCTCAACCGCGACGACCTGATGATATCGCCCCTATTGCTTCCTTGCCAAAACGTTTGGAACAGATACGGCAACGATAACCTCGAGAAACTTTCGGCCATTGCAGCACAATTAAGAGACTATTTTAAATAAGTTAGATGAACTTTTAGTACTTTTGCACTTCGATATGGGACAACAACTCGTACAAACACAAGAGCAAAAACAAAAGCTCGTCCAGCGTCTCACCGCACAACAAATGCAACAAGTGAGGCTCTTGGAAATGCCGTTGGCTGAACTTGAACAAGACATTGAAGCACAACTCAACGAGAATCCAGCTCTGGAAGAGGATAGAAGCGACAACGAACCTTACTCTACCGAACCACACGAAGACACTGCCGAGCATGACGGAGAGGACTTTGAAACACGCTCGGAACGGGAAGAACGCGAAGATGCTTTAGACACTGCCCTTGACGGTTTGGGTCGCGATGACCGGATGCCGGAATATGATATGGGCCCACGTCAAAACAACAATGCCGACTATGAAGAGATTGTCTATGGCGACACCACTTCGTTTATCGACAAAATGAACGAACAAGTGGGCGAGTTAGAACTCTCTGACAAGCAGCGTGACATCATCAACTACCTCATCGGATCGCTCGACAACGACGGACTGCTTCGCAAACCGCTTGATGCCATTTGCGACGAACTTGCCATTTACCACGGCATAGATGCCTCAGAAGACGAAATAGAAGACGTCTTGAAGATATTGCAAGATTTCGATCCACCAGGAATAGGAGCCCGTTCGCTACAAGAGTGTCTGTTGCTGCAAATCAAAAGGAAGATAAGCAGTAACGAAGGAAATACTCCCCTAAGAGTCTATGAGTTGATGCAAACCATCCTTTCCAACTATTTTGATGCTTTCACCAAGAAGCATTGGGATAAAATAAAAACCGCCTTGTCGCTAACTGACTTACAGGTGGAAGCACTGAAAAAGGAAATCAGGAAGTTAAACCCGAAGCCTGGTGCCTCAATGGGCGAAACACAGGGGCGCAACACCGAACAAATCACTCCAGACTTCATTGTAGACACCGACGACGAGGGGCATGTCAGCTTCACGCTCAACGATGGAAACGTGCCGGAGTTAAGGATTTCGCCATCGTTTGCCAACATGCTGGAAGCCTATCGCGACAACCGGAAGTCGTTAAGCCGGCAAATGAAGGAGGCACTTCTTTACACCAAGGAAAAAGTGGAGCGGGCAAAAGGCTATATTGAAGCCATAAAGCAACGGCGCCATACGCTTACCGTCACTATGAAGACCATCATAGACATTCAGATGAAGTTTTTCCAAGACGGCGATGAAGCCGATCTTCGCCCTATGATACTGAAAGATGTAGCCGAAAGAACCCATCTTGACAAATCAACCATCAGCCGGGTAAGCAACGCCAAGTATGCCCAGACCAAATGGGGCATATTTCCCTTGCGCTATTTCTTCAGCGACGGATACACCACCGAAAACGGGGAAGAACTTTCCAAACGCAAGATTAAGCTGGCACTGAAGGAAGTTGTAGACGGAGAAGACAAGAAACACCCGTTAAGCGATGACGCCCTTGAAAAACGAATGAAAGAAAAAGGCTTTCCGATAGCCCGCCGCACCATATCGAAATACCGCGAACAATTGGGCATACCAGTGGCACGGCTACGCAAGGAATGACGGGAATAAAGGCATAACACATGAGCGAAAAGAATATCATACTGACCGCAAGAATAGTGAGCTTGTTGTTCACTCCTTTCTACCTACCGTTGATAGGCGTTTTGGCCTTGTTGTTTTTCAGCTATCTCAGCTTGTTTCCCTGGCAGGTGAAAGTGGTCATTCTCGCGCTGATATACCTCAGCACTTTACTCCTCCCAACGTTTCTTATCCACCTATACCGCAAATATCAGGGTTGGACACCTTTGCAAATGGGACTGAAAGAACGACGAATGGTTCCTTACATCATCAGCATCCTATGCTATTTTGGCTGCTACTATGTTGTAAACATATGCCATATGCCCCACCCCATCAGTTCAATACTTGTTGTAGCGGTACTTATTCAGGTGCTATGTGCCATCATCAACGTGTGGTGGAAGATATCTACACACACTACGGGGTTGGGTGGCGTTGCCGGTTCGTTGCTCGCTTTTGCCGCTATGTTCAACTTCGACCCTACATGGTGGCTATGCCTGGTGCTTCTTCTCGCCGGTATGGTGGGCAGCAGCAGAATGATTTTACGTCAACACACGCTGCCACAAGTGGTAACAGGGTTTTTCTTAGGACTCTTGTGTGGATTTTTTGTGATAATATTCGTATAAAAACATTATAGCAAATGAAACCATTAATCAGCATCATTATGGGCTCTACAAGCGATCTTCCCATCATGGAGAAAGCTTGTAAATGGCTTGAACAACAAGAAATACCTTTCGAGGTAAACGCATTATCGGCTCACCGCACACCTGATGCAGTGGAAGCTTTTGCCAAAGGTGCCAAGGAACGTGGCATCAAAGTAATTATAGCAGGGGCCGGAATGGCTGCAGCACTGCCTGGTGTCATTGCTGCTTCCACCCCATTACCAGTCATCGGGGTGCCTATCAAAGGCATGTTGGACGGTCTTGACGCAATGTTGAGCATTATACAGATGCCCCCAGGCATCCCAGTAGCTACAGTTGGCGTGAACGGAGCCCAGAATGCAGCCATACTTGCTGCCGAGATGATCGCTTTGGGCGACGAAAACATTGCCAAAAAGATTGACGACTGGAAAGCCGGATTAGGCGCAAAAATAGAAAAAGCCAACCGCGAACTGGCAGAAATAAAGGACTATAAGTTTAAGACCAACTAACCTTTATAGCATGATAGACTTATTCAACTATCAGCGGCGTACCTCTTCGGTAGTGCATGTTGGAGCTATTGATATGGGAGGCGACAACCCTATTCGCATTCAATCGATGACTACCACCAACACCAACGATACCGATGCTTGCGTAAAACAGGCTGAACGCATCATCAAAGCAGGTGGAGAACTTGTCAGATTGACCACACAGGGTTCGCGGGAAGCTGAAAATCTTAAGAACATCAACGCACAACTGCGCGGAGACGGCTACCTTACACCACTGGTTGCCGACGTTCATTTCAACCCACACGTGGCAGACGTAGCTGCATTATACGCCGAAAAGGTGCGCATAAACCCCGGCAACTACACCGATCCAGCACGTAAATTCATCCAACGGGAGTATACCGACGAGGAATATGCCAAAGAACTGAAAAAGATTGAAGAACGTTTTATACCCTTCCTACACATCTGTCGAGAGAATCACACTGCCATTCGCATAGGAGTCAACCACGGGTCACTGTCCGACCGCATACGCAACCGCTACGGAGACACACCTGAAGGCATTGTTGAAAGTTGTATGGAGTTTCTGCGAATATGCCAAAAAGAGCACTTCGATGATGTGGTTATCAGCATTAAAGCCTCAAACACGGTGGTGATGGTGCGCTCGGTAAGACTTCTGATAGACGCAATGGACAAGGCAGACATGCACTATCCGCTCCACCTGGGCGTAACCGAGGCCGGAGAAGGCGAAGACGGACGCATAAAGAGTGCAGTAGGAATAGGAGCACTGCTGGCTGACGGAATTGGCGACACTGTGCGTGTTAGCCTTAGCGAAGAGCCAGAAGCCGAAATACCTGTGGCACGCCACTTGGTAGACTACGTCACTTCACGCGCCGGACACCTGCTCATCCCTGGCGAAAAAGCCATAGATTTCGACTGGTTGCATCCCTCCCGACGCCCTACAAAGCCTGTCAGAAACATTGGCGGCGAACAAGTGCCGGTGGTAATAAGCTCCAACGCTGATGACACAAAAGCCGATTACATCTATTTAGGACAAAATTGGCCTACAACTCCCCGAAAAGATGCAAACTATATAGTGGACTTCAATGCCTTTGCAGCCGCACAGACAGAAGGAAAAATACCTGAAACGGGACATTACTACCCCATTTTCCCTCACAACACCATGCCATTCTTAGCAGAAATTAAGGCTGAACTGAAATTTCTTGTCTTACCTTTCGGGGCTCCAAGCGAAGAATATCTGACGTGCTTGAAACTACATCCAGAGGTGGTAGTGGTGTGTCCGTCCACTCACAAGAACCGTGTAGGCGACCAAAGGGCACTGGTTCATGACCTTTGGAAGAACAACATTGCCAACCCTGTGGTGTTTGCAGAGATGTACCAACACAGCAAAGAGGAAAAGAGCGACTTCCAACTGGAAGCTGCTGCCGACTTGGGGGCTCTCTTGATAGACGGACTTACAGACGGAATTTGGCTGCTCAACCAAGGTGACATTCCTTCAGATGTTGTGACAGAAACGGCTTTTGGCATATTGCAGGCTGCCCGTTTGCGCACAACCAAGACCGAATATATCAGCTGCCCCGGCTGTGGACGCACGCTATACGACCTACGTGAGACAATAGCACGCATCCGTGAGGCTACAAAAGACATGAAGGGACTGAAGATAGGCATCATGGGGTGCATCGTAAACGGTCCTGGAGAGATGGCCGATGCCGACTACGGATATGTTGGAGCCGGCCCTGACAAGGTGTCGCTCTACAAAAAACAAGTGTGCATAGAGAAGAATATACCACAAGAAGTGGCGGTGGAACATTTGCTCAACCTTATCAAAAAAGAAGAAGGAAAATCATAGCAATTTTTTACCGGCCAAGGTATGGAAAAACAAAAGCGGCCTTTTTAGCCTGTAAAACCCTGTGTTTTAGGTGCTAAAAAGGCCGCTTTTACAAGCTAAAACACAGGGTTTTGGAAAGCAATATATAACTTACTGAAAACCAATATGTTACACATTATCCTTTTTTAAAAGGAAGCAGGATCGTTTCTACGCTCCATAATGCAGTCTTTTAAACATAAAGACTGCATATTAAGATAGTCTTTTGAGCAATTGTAGAATTTAAGGTCGTAGGTTCCTTCAATATGCATGGCAGCATGATGAGCATCAGTTTCAGAAGAAATGACCCGCAACTTTCCTACATACATCATATTCTGTTTGTCATTGTCACGTACATACAACTGCCACCTACCTCTCAACGTGTCGTCAACAAAATAGCGAAAACGTTCGACTTTTTCCTCATAATAATTGCCTTTAGTGTCTACCGAACCAGAAGAAACCGTGACAGAGTCTTTGTTTCCTACCCTTACTACAGCCAAAAACGTACCATTTAAGTAAAAATGAATTTGCTGATAATAGCGCAGACTGTCCTTCTTGTTATACAATGTATCAAGGGTCCATATACCTTCTACCTGCGTATTATATTTTGATTGCAAATCCTTTGTAGCTTCCGAACTCATCTGAGAATAAACAGGATGTGAATCCAAGTCACAGGAAGACAAAACAAGCGATACGATAAATAATGGCAGAAGGAATTTAAATAAATATTTCATCGTTTTCTACTTTTATAAAAATGACTATATTTTCTTTTAGTAGAAAACGATGAAACGCTGAATATATTGCTTCTATTTACCTATTTAACTTTTGCAGTCAAAGGATGTCTGTTGCCTTTCATACTGACAAGAAAGGCTTTGGCAGAACCAAACTTTAGGAACATATCCAACCTAACAGGTATATGGTTGGCATCATCGGTGACATAGAAGCGCACTATCTCCTTATAGCCTTTTCCCTCGTTCTCCATATAAGACAACTGTAAACAACGATAGGTGTGGCCGTTGTCGGCCTTGATATTGGTTTTTCCGCGATACTTAATTTTGGCAGGATTGAGCGAATTGCCGTCGGCTATGTTGAAACTGTACTCATATCCTTTCCTCCAACCGGAGGGATTGAACGAACGTGCACGCAGAAAAGCATTAATCATATCATACACACAGTGGCCCGGTGTGCGTGTTTTCCAGTGGTGAATGCCGTCGTTGTCACGACGATGCTGCTTAACTGTACACTTGCCCGACGGATAACTGTAGAACACTTCATCAACGGTGTAACGCTTCCCTTCATGGGCTCCCTTGCGGAAATAGAGCGGAACAAGATTGCCAGAACAATAAGTGAGCAACGTATCACGTAACACAAACAGGTTGTCGGCTCGCTTGTTGCCACGAGTGATGAGGGAGCAACGGTAGGCACCTTGTCCCTTATAGCGTGAAAGCACGGTAGACATGGTGGCATTTCCTGCCTTTACCCAAATGAATTTCCAGTTGTAATAGAGATTATAGGTGAGATATTCGCCATTCTGAAAAGCCGTATTGGTCATGGAACACTGGCTCTTTACACCTATAGAAAGAACCATCATCAACAACAATACACAATACTTTAAATGTTTCATCTTTCTTTCTGCTTTATTAGCTTCGGACTATAGGGAATGCCCAATTTGCTTGCCCGTTCGGCATTTTTGCTCCGTATAGTCTTTTTGCTATTACCTTTTTGTTTGACGAGGGTAGCCGGCTTTTGTTTAAATAGAGGAAGCTGGACGGGATTCCACGTTTCGCTGATGTCCCATTTGGCCTTACACTCTATCTGTTTGGGATAGAAATAAACCATTTCGGGTTGACGGTCAGCAGCATATTCGCCTGTGTCCCAAACACCATTACCGTTAGAATCAATAAACAGAGAGAGGTAGTACTTTTCGGGTTTCACATAGTTGAACTGTACAGAACCCGTGCGTGTGGTTTCTTCCATTGCTATCTTTCCAGACATGTTGAGCAGTTGCACCACACAAGTAGTGTCTTTCATGCCAAGAAGAGTCACTTGCAACGAACCGTATTCGTCAAGACTGCGCACCTTGAAGCCTTGTTTGAAAGCGGAAGAAACTTTTCCATAGATGTCCGTAAAGGCTGCACTGTCTATCTCCAAACTGTATTGGGTGCCTGGAATCCAATTACCGTTTTTCGTCATTTGGTACTGACGCAACTTTCCGGGCAACTGGTTGAACAAGAAGTCTGATTTATACCACGTGGTGTCCACCTTGGCATAGAGATGTATCTTGGTGGTATCTATACGTTCAAGGGGTGTAGAAAAGTCGAAACGGGGGTTTTGTAAAGGGTCTATAGTGCCCGAAAGGCTACAGGAAAACTTCATAGGTTCTGGAGCCATCACCTCTTCATAAGGTCTGCCGCGCTTTTTGTTACGCTCTTGTTTCTTGCACCATTTATTATAGGCTTCCTGTTGTAAACGTTGACGATGGGCATAAGTGTCTTTTGAGAGCACCTCCAGCGTGTCGGTTTGCCATTGCAAGTGGCCAAGTGTGTCGGTCATCTGATAACGCATTTGCATTCTCAAAGTGTCCTGATTGACAAGCGTGGTGTCTCTCAGCCAATAGGTAATGGTATCGTTATTCATGGAAGGTTCTTCTATAAACGCATTGGTTTCGTCAAAATTCAAGCCTTTAAGTTGGGGCAACAAACTGTCTCCATAACTGTAAAAAAGCGTGAAACGGGAAGCTTCTCGTCGTTCTGCTTTCAGAAAATATCTATCGGTCAATATCTCATTAAAGGCTCTCAGCACCACATCGTCCGGCAAGAAATGGGTATAGGGAACACGCTTGATGTCGCTGATATGAAGGGTGTCTCTCCAAATGGTGTCTTGACGAAAATCGGGTTTGCAGCTTGTGGCAACAATGTCGTGAGAAAAAGCCAACTTCTCCGACCGTTGACTGAACATATAGTTGCCGTCCATATCTTGCAAGGCATAGACACGGTAACGGCCGTCACGCACACCTTTAATGGTGAAATGGCCGTTGTCGTCTGTTCTGGACACACGCAACAGGGGTTTATGCAGAAAAGCAGTGTCGCTCAAATCGTCGTAAAGACCTACCAAAATGCCTTTAATAGGCTCTAAATTTTCGGCTTCAAGCACATATCCAGCTACTTCCATAGTGTCTATATGGTCGCCTGTAGAGAAAGTGTAGGTGTAGTTGCCCAGCGGATTGCCTTCGTTGTTGTCTGAAATGGCATCCGAAAAATCTATTGTATAGGTAGTGTTAGGCTTTAACGAGTCTTGCAATTCAACAGTAATGCGTTTTCCTCCGGCTTTAATTTCGGCCTGCTCAAGTTGTGGGGGTGACACTACCACTTTCTCTGATGGGTTGTCCAACTTGATAAACTCGTCAAAGAAAATAGTTATTTTCTTACTGTTGATTCCCGTTGCCTTGTCAGCAGGAGTTTCATGAAGTATTTGTGGAGGATCTTCGTCATACCATCCTCCGTCCGGTTGACCCATTCTGGCGCAACCGGTAAGTAACAATACCAACAGAAGTGCTGTCCATAACTGTTTCATAACAATAGGTCTAATGGTTTAAAGCAAGCATTTCTTCAAGATTATCACGACTATTGGAAAGACGCGGCACTTTGTGTTGACCGCCTAATTTACCTTTTGATTTCAACCAGTCGTTAAACAGATTAGGCCGAGCCTTGATGATTTCGAGAGGTTGTAGCGTGACATCATGAAAACGCTTGGCTTCATAGTCGCTATTGAGTTCCTGTAAACGAGTGTCAAGAATTTCGGAAAAAGCCTTTAAGTCTTGGGGGGCTTTACTGAACTCTATCAACCATTGGTGGCGACATTTGGCCTTGTTGTCCATATAAACAGGGGCAGCAGAATACTCTAACACCTGTGCTCCAGTCTGGCTGCAGGCATAAGCCAAGCCTTGTTCGGCATTGTCCATTATCAATTCCTCGCCAAAGGCATTGATAAAGTACTTTGTACGCCCTGTAATAACAAATTTATAGGGGTTGACAGACGTGAACTGAACGGTGTCTCCTATTTCGTAACGCCACAAACCGCATAGGTTGGAAATGACCATAGCATAGTTTTGCCCTATCTTTACACCGCTTAAAGGAACTATTGTAGGCTTTTCTGTGCCTAATTCCTCAATAGGAATAAATTCATAGAACACGCCATAGTCGAGCATCAGCAACATTGCAGGGTCAGAGGGGTCGTTCTGAATGCCAAAAAAGCCTTCACTGGCATTATAGGTTTCCATGTAATGCATATCAGACTTTGTGATGAGTTGCTCATATTGCTTGCGATAAGGGGTGAAGGCTATACCTCCATGAAAGAAAACTTCAAGGTTTGGCCATACTTCCTCTAAGTGTTGCTTGCCAGACAACTCCAAAACACGTACCAACACCGACAACATCCACGATGGAACACCACTGATGTTGGTAACGTTCTTGTGAAGGGTTTCACGAGCTATGCGGTCTCTTTTCACCTCAAAGTCACTTAACAAGGCTGTGCTCTTTTTTGGAACACGCACCAAATTGGCCAAAGGAGAAATATTTTCAATAAGAATGGCGCTCAAATCACCTACCAACGAGTCTGGCAAATTGTAGTTGGGAGAATGGCTTCCGCCCAAAATAAGACTTTTACCTTCAAACAAATGACTATCTGGATTGTTTTGAAGATAGAAAGCAACCACATCTTTCGGCCCTTGATAGTGGGTGTGTTGCAAAGCCTCGGGCGACACTGGAATGAACTTGCTCTTGTCATTGGTTGTACCGGACGATTTGGCATACCACTTAACTTGGCCAGGCCAAAGGATATTTTCTTCGCCATGACGCATTCTATCTATATCTCCTTTCAACTCTTCGTAAGTATTGACAGGAACATTCTGCACAAAGTCGTCATACGACTGAATGGTACTGAACAGATGATTACGCCCATATTCAGTGTCTTTGGCATTCTCTACAAGATAGTGCAACACTTCTTGCTGCATAGCAAGACCGTTATTTGCATACTTGTCAAGTTCTTTCTGTCGCCTATGAAAGGCTATCTTTTCCACTAAATTGGTCAGATTCATTTTGATTTATTTTCGTTTTAAATTGCAAATTTACGGGAAAAAAGCGATAAAGAACATTATTTTACCTATTTTAATATAGGCAAACGATAAAGACAAAAACTATTGAAAAGAGTTTGATAGAAAATGTTTTATTCTCTATCAAACTCAAAATAGACTTTTTAAACACCAAAGGCTGAATTCTCAGCAGCAGTGACTATTTCTTCATGAGAGAAATTGTGGTTGACGGAAACTTCCGAACAGACAGTGTTTTCACATATTTCCGTGTTTTCATCAAAGCGCTCTTCCTTGAAAGGAGTCTGAAGAGTACAACATGAGTCGTCCACACTTGGAGCCACATTTACAGGTTCTTCTTCCATCTTGGTCCAGTTTCCCTTTGCCGTAAACACCTGCTTTATAAATAGAGGCTGACGACGCAACTGCTGAAGTGTTTTCTTTGACGCTATCTGTTGGCTTTCTTTCTTCGTAAAACCTATTCCAGTACATCCTTCTACACCCTCCAAATGAATAACATAAGTAAAGACAGGACTTCCCGTGTCATCTGTTTTTTCCTCTAAAAGGTCGAAAGTTACCTCAATATGGTTTTTCTGACACCACTCAATAAGTTTCGATTTGAAATTGATTTCTTTGTAAGCTACCTTGTCAATATTTATAAGTTCGCCCAAAATCTGTTTCTTCATAAAAGCCATACAGGCATTATAACCTTTATCCAAATAGAGGGCTCCAACCAAAGCTTCAAAGGCATTACCACCCATATAGTTGTTATGACCAGTGCTGCGGCCGTTGCTGATAATTAGCTGCAGTATGCCCATTTCTTCGGCAAGACGGTTTAAAGTTTCACGTTGCACTATCTTGGAACGTGTATTGGTGAGAAAACCTTCCCGTTTGCGTGGAAAATGCTGGTAAACAATATCTCCTACAATGGCATCGAGAATAGCGTCACCAAGGAATTCAAGCCGCTCGTTGTTTACTAAGCGACCTTTTTTGTTGCGATAAGATATGCTTTTATGTCTTAAAGCTAACTTATAGTAACTAATGTCGTGGGGGATGACGCCTATTATATGGTATAAAGACAAATAAAGCTCCTTATCCTTACGGAAAGGGAGCTTTATTCTATCTAATAAATTATTCAGCATACTTCTTGAAAACGACACATGCATTATGTCCACCAAAACCAAATGTGTTGCTCATAGCAGCACGTACAGTGCGTTTTTGGGCTTTGTTGAACGTGAAGTTCATGTTGTAATCAAGCTCAGGATCATTGTCTCCTTCCTCATGATTGATGGTTGGAGGAACAATATCGTTCTGAACAGCAAGCACGCAAGCCATTGCTTCAACTGCACCGGCAGCTCCCAACATATGACCTGTCATACTCTTGGTTGATGAAATGTTCAGTTTGTAAGCTGCTTCGCCGAAAACATCCTTGATAGCTTTTGCCTCTGACAAGTCACCAACGTGGGTAGAAGTACCATGAACGTTGATGTAATCGATGTCTTCAGGCTGCAATTGAGCGTCTTCAAGGGCTGCTTTCATTACAAGCTTGGCTCCAAGACCTTCTGGATGTGAGGCTGTAATGTGATAAGCATCAGCGCTTTCACCTTCACCTACCATCTCTGCATAAATCTTTGCGCCACGTGCTTTAGCGTGTTCAAGCTCTTCGAGAATAATACAACCAGCTCCTTCGGCCATAACAAAGCCATCTCGACTTGCACTAAACGGACGACTGGCATGTTGTGGGTCGTCATTGCGAGTGGAAAGAGCCTTCATTGCATTAAAACCACCTACTCCACAAGCACAAATGGCACTTTCCGCACCACCGCTAACGATGATGTTTGCCTTACCTAAACGTATCAGATTGAAAGCATCGGCAAGAGCATTGCTTGATGAAGCACAAGCACTGGTTGTGGTGTAGTTAGGTCCATGGAAACCAAAATGGATAGAAATATGGCCTGAAGCAATATCAGCTATCATCTTTGGAATGAAGAATGGACTGAATTTAGGCCCATCTTCTTCATGCTTACCATAGTAAGTGACTTCGTCTTGGAAAGTACGGATACCTCCAATGCCTACTCCATAGACTACACCTATACGATTTTTATCCTCAGTCTCCAAGTCAATGCCTGCATCCTTAACGCCCTGAATGGCTGAAACCATTGCTAACTGGGTGTAACGATCTATCTTTCGACTTTCCTTGCGGTCCAAATAGTCTTGAATGTTCAAGCCTTTTACTTCGCAGGCAAACTGAGTTTTAAACTTGGCTGGGTCGAATTGAGTAATAGGAGCAGCACCGCTCTTTCCCTCAAGCATGGCTTTCCATGTTTCTTCAGGAGTATTACCCAATGGGGTAACGGCACCTAATCCTGTTACAACTACTCTCTTTAACTCCATTTAAAATTATTTAGCGTTCTCTTCTATATAGCTAATGGCATCGCCTACAGTAGCGATTTTCTCAGCCTTATCGTCTGGAATGGAAATACCGAACTCTTTTTCAAATTCCATAATCAACTCTACTGTATCCAAAGAGTCAGCACCGAGGTCGTTAGTGAAGCTTGCTTCTGGTTTAACCTCTGCTTCATCTACACCGAGTTTATCTACGATAATAGCCTTAACCTTTGATTCAATTTCTGACATAATACTTTCGTTTTAAAATGTTTAAAATGTATTTTCTAACTCAAAATCGGGTGCAAAGGAAGTAATATTCTTTTAATTACGCAAATATTTATTACAGAAAATGACTTAATATTGCACAAACCACTATACATTGTGCAACTTTTTATAGCTTTTCGATGGTTATCTTACGATAAATCAAGCAGTTTGATACATACTATTAAAACATTACTTGTACTAAAATCATTTTACAAACTCACGATGACAACCAAAAACTTATTATTTTATTTTGGCTTTTCTACAATTTACCGTATATTTGCAAAGATAAACAAAAACCATTAATCCAAATGTCATTTACCGAACATTGTAACGAAATTTTCAACCAAGCAATTCGTGATTATCATGTTACCGATAGTGTAGACACGCCTATCAACAATCCTTATGATAGAGATTCTATTGAAAACAGGCTTTATTTGAAATGCTGGATAGACACTGTTCAATGGCATTATGAGGATTTAATACGTGATCCACATATTCTTCCAGAAGACGGAATGGCTTTAAAACGTCGTATAGACCATTCCAACCAGGACAGAACAGACCTTGTTGAGCAAATAGATTCTTACTTCAGACAGTTGTATAGTGATGTAAATGTCTTGCCAAATGCAACCATCAACACAGAAAGTCCAGCATGGGCAGTAGACAGATTAAGCATCTTGGCCCTTAAAATCTATCATATGCAAGAACAAGTAGAACGCAAAGACGCTTCAAAAGAACATATTAAAAAATGTGAAAGTAAGCTGAGTATTCTCTTGGAACAACAAAAAGACCTTTCTACAGCCATCGACCAACTGCTTGAAGACATTAAAGAAGGTAAAAAATACATGAAAGTCTATAGACAAATGAAAATGTATAACGACCCTTCTACAAACCCTGTTCTCTATCAAAAAAAATAGTTTACCATTCCATAACCTTTATAATAAATTAGGTGTGAGGTGGTATTGACCTTAAAAACCATGAAAACCGAACATATCCTAATAATCCGTTTCTCTGCTATGGGTGATGTAGCTATGACTGTTCCAATAGTTTACTCGTTGGCAGCCACCTACCCTAACATTAGGATAACCGTATTGAGTAGACCTTTTGCTCGCCCTTTGTTTGAAAATTTAGCTCCAAACATAGGCTTTATGGAGGCCGACTTAAAAAACGAATATCATGGAGTGAAAGGTCTTAATAAACTGTATCGTCGGTTAATAGCAAAAAACTTCACAGCCATTGCCGACCTGCATGATGTGCTACGGACCAAATATTTGCGCATGAGATTTGATTTGGCATCATTCAATGTAGAACATATCAACAAGCATCGTAGTGGAAAAAGACAATTGTGCGCTCCTGACAACAAGAAGAAAAAAGTACAGCAACCTACATCATTTGACAACTATTGTGAAGTGTTTGAAAAGTTAGGATACCCTGTTCAACCTTTTTTCCGCTCTATATTTGGCCACTCTAAAGGTAATATCAGTAAACTCCCATCACCTCTTAACACCCCTAAAAATCAGGAACAGTGGATTGGTATAGCTCCATTTGCTGCCCATAAAGGAAAAATATATCCTTTGGAAAAGATGGAAAAGGTAATGGAAAACATACTTGAAAATCATCCCGAACGCCACATCTATTTGTTTGGAGGAGGTAAAAAAGAAAAAAATCAATTCAAAGAATGGGTTGACAAATATCCAAGATGCATAAACGTATCCAACCATTTGTCCGGTTTAGGAGAAGAACTTATACTGATGAGCCATCTAAACGTGATTATTTCCATGGATTCTGCCAACATGCATTTAGCTTCATTGGTAGGAATACCTGTTGTAAGCGTGTGGGGAGCAACTCATCCTTTTGCTGGTTTCATGGGTTGGAACCAAAGCAACAAAAATGCCATACAAATTGATTTGGAATGCAGACCCTGCTCCATTTATGGTAATAAACCATGCTTACGAGGTGATTTTGCCTGTATGAACAAGCTCCAACCACAACTTATCATTGACAGAGTAAATGCCATTTTAAACCAAAAAGCTAACGAAGAACCTGCTTAAAAATATTCCCCTATTCTATTTATAAGTTCATACTATATGGTAAGTATGGACTTTTTTAGTTTTATTTCATCTATTTTCGTTCATCAAATAAACATTTACTTTTCCACAAACAGTGTGGATAAACCTGTTAATAACCCATCTAATATCTTGCAGGTTATACACACCCTACATATTGAAAATAAGCAACAAGTGGATATCCACAAGTTTATTGAAAGGTTTTCAGCAACTTTTCCACTTATTTTAACCAATAAAAGATATAAACTTATTAACTTTGCAAATAGTAAAAGAAGTTGTGGATAAGTGGTCTTAATGGCTGATTACCAAACTAAAAGAGTTAGAAAACATTGTGGATAATAGCTTATTACAAGTTGATAAGTTTTTTACCAAACTTTTAAAGCAAAAGTTTTGCACTTATCCACAGCCTATCATACTCTTTATTCTTTTTCTTTTTTAAAAATAAAAAAATAAGAATATAATATAAACGTGTTGACAACTATGGTCAAAGAAGTTTGGAAAGAGAAAGGCTATATTGATGAGCCGGTAGATAAAAATGTCGACTTGAAAAAGGAAATACGTCGTTTGTGCAAGGAAAAAGATGCCATTATCTTAGCCCATTATTACACTGTTGGCGATATTCAGGATATAGCTGATTTTGTAGGCGACTCGTTGGCTTTGGCTCGCAAGGCAGCAGAGACCGATGCAAAAGTTATGGTTATGTGTGGAGTACACTTTATGGCAGAGACCTGCAAGATACTTTCTCCGGACAAACTTGTTCTCACTCCCGACCTTAATGCTGGTTGTTCTTTAGCTGATAGTTGCAAGGCTGAAGACCTTAAACGATATAAAGAGGAGCATCCGGGTTATCAAGTGGTGTCGTATGTCAACACAACGGCTGCCGTTAAAGCCCTAACAGATGTTGTGGTAACTTCCGGTAACGCCAAAAAAGTGATAGATTCATTCCCTAAGGATGCAAAATTAATCTTTGGACCAGACTATAATCTTGGTAATTACATCAATTCTGTAACCGGAAGGAATATGCTTTTATGGAACGGCGGTTGCCATGTTCATGAAAAGTTTTCCGTAGAAGAGATTGTTCGTTTACGTCAGCAACATCCTAAAGCGGTTGTAATGGCACATTTGGAGTGTAAGGCCCCAGTGCTTGCAGTGGCTGATGTAAAAGGTTCAACAGCCACTATGCTTAAATATGCGCAAACTCATAATGAAAAGGAATACATTGTAGCGACAGAAGCTGGCATACTGCATGAGTTGCAACGCACTTGTCCTGACAAGACCTTCTATCCTGTTCCGCCAGAAGTGAGCGAAGGTGGTATAGGATGTTCCTGCAACGAATGTGAGTTTATGAAGCTCAATACACTTCAGAAAATTTATAATACTTTGCGTTATGAATGGCCTTCTATAGAGATTGATGCTGATATTCAGAAACAGGCTCTCAAGCCCATTGAACGCATGTTAAGCCTTAGTTAGAAAGTCTTCCCGTAACAAACGGAATATATTTATAAATGATCCATGTGGTTATGGTGGCTATCAGATAAACCAACAGAAAAGCCACTATAACCCTATAATAGGCGCCCTGATAACCGAAATTTAGTTTTTCGAGCAATACCCCTACTCCCATAGGAATACCGCCACAGAGGAAATAATAGACAATAGTATGGCTTCCAGTCCATTCTATCCACTTGTTGCGTGGTAGTTGTTGGAATATTGTTACCAAAAATACTGTCACAAGTGTGGCATCCCCTGCCAACCACACAAAATTGGAGACGTGTATAGGATATATCAGCAAGTTTATTCCTAAATATAGTTCTATTGTTTTCAATAGAACAACAAGAATAAATAGCAATAATGAATAACGCGGTCTGTTGAAATAGCAGAAATATTGTTCTTTTTCATGATAAATGTAGCCTATGCAAAGCATTGGTATTGCCATTAAAGCATTTCCTATTTGCCAAAAAGTGTGTTCATAGATGTTTGATAAAACCACACAACCAAGATAGCTGAAAATGGCCGCCAGACATAATATCCAGTTTTTTCCGCGACTTATAACAAGTATGATTGAAAACAACAGTTCGGCCACTGCCAGTGCAGCAACAAACCATGAGGCTTGTCCTGTTAGGATGTTCACCATTGCTTCTCTCCATCCATAACCGTGAACAAGGGCTTTAGGAAGGCTCATAGCCGTTGTAAAAATAAAGTATGGCATTATTATGCCACGAAGAATAGACAACAGTTTATGCTTAAAAGAAAAGCCTTTAGCGCTATAGAAAAGATAGCCGGAGATAAAGAAAAAAGTCAATAGCACATTCACTACATAGAAATTGTAGTTTATGATGTTGTCGCCGGTGTAGTAAATTTCTGTATGATCAAGCAAGATAGCTATCATACATATTCCTCTCAAGAGGTCTATCCAATGTTTTCTTTTGTCGTTTGACAGTTGAATCATCAATTGATTACTGCTATTTTACACACTGTTCCGCTTTCACCTTCGCTTGTTGCCGTTTCTACCATGTATACGCCACTTGCCACGCGTTTTCCATTCAGGTCACATCCGTCCCAAGTGAACGTTCCGCCGTTGCTTCTTCCTTTAGCTACAAGTGTTCCGTTAGCAGTTACAATCTTCACATCTGCATCGTAAGTTAGCCCTGTAACAGTTATAAGACCTGTATAGCCTGGTCTTACAGGGTTGGGATAAGCATATGTGTTGTCTTTGTTCATTTTATCAACGGGCTCAGTAGCATCACTTTTATACGAACAAAGTCCTTTGTCAGTACCTATATATACTTCACCCGTTTTGTCGTTGATGGCTATCGACTCTATGTTGTTCGAAATCAAACCACTGTTGTTTGTCAAGAAGTGATGTATTTGTTCGTAATTGTTTTCGCTGATAAGATAAACTCCATTGCCATTTGTTCCAAACCATTTTCTTCCTCCGCCGTCTATTGCAATAGCGGTGATGTCTATTCCGGTGAGCAGATAGTCGGCATAGTTAGTGCCGTCGTTACGTGGTACTTTCACCTGTGTAAAATAGGTTTCTTCAGGAGTTTTACCTATATAAGAGGGTTCTAACATGATTGGACCGACGTCTGTTCCTATCCAAATGTTATTGTCTTTGTCTTCAGTAATACACCTTATATTATTTATGGTAAGCTTTGTTCCGTCTTCGTTGATATAGTTTTTATAGAGCACTAAGGCTTCTGTAGACGGCTGATAGCATATAAGTGCAGGTACATTAGAATGTTCATTAATGAACCAAAGCAAGTTTCGGCTATCAAACATTAGGTTTTTCATCACCTTAAGGCTTTTTTCTTTATTCATAAGTTTTGCATTGTGATGACTCACCCAGTTGCCTTCTTTTGTATATTCAAGTAAGGATGTGTTTTTTGTTTCGCTGTTTGCACACCATAGGTTGCCTTCTTTGTCATAGCTTACGCCAAGTACCAGCGTGTAGTCTATTCCGGCAGCTTCTGCCAAAGGACTGTTTGTTGCATTCCAATGTTTTGTCAACAGTCCGTTCTTAAATTCGTAGAGACCGGTTCGTGCTCCCACTGTAACGTGTGTTTCGTCTTTAGGGTCGATGTCCACAGCGGCAGTAGCTCTATACAGATGTCCTGTTTTTTCTTCAATATCTTCGTCTTCATAGATGGTCCAGTCGTCGCCGTTAAGCACTTGAACCATGCCTGGTAATTGTATATCTGCCTCTGCCGAGAACCCACCACCTACAGTATAGAGTTTTCCTCCTTTGAATTTCATTTGGCTAAAGTGGTTATATTTTGGTCCGCCAGGCTTAAGCGTCTTTACAAGAGCCAGCAAATCGGCGTCAATCTCCTCGTTGCGTTCCACGTATGAACCACATTTTTCCCAGTTGTTTTTGTCTAAAAGGTTGTTGGTAAGCAGTCCGCGATAGAGTCCTTGACTTTCGCTGGCTGCATAGATATAGTTGCCTTCTATGTAGGTGTAGTTCACTTTAAAGCCAAGATTGTAGGTATCGCTGATGACGGCCTGGTTCATGTTTATCTTTATGACGCCAAATCCAGTGCTGATATACGCAAATTGTCCGTTCATGTCAACACTGTTGATGGTTTTGTCGACCGTCATAGCCTTGTTATAGTAGTCTGGAAGGTTGGTAATATTTCCTTTACCATCCATAATGTCTATATTTTGGTTGGTATAGACTATTATCAGTCGTTTTGTGGAAACATTCCATTTGATGTAGGCTATCTCGCAATCGCTCAGTCCGTTGGTTTTGTCAAAGGTCTGAATGCTTTTGTCTGTCTTGTTGTATGTGTACAGATTGTTGGATGCCAACACGTAGATGGTGTTCCCGTTTTGTTCTATGTTGCTGATTTCAGCATAGGCCATATAATCTTTCCATCCACCTATTGACTGTCCGTAGACAGATACAGGTAATGTTAGCATTAAGCTGATGAATGCCGATAATAGGAGTTTTTTTACCATAAATAAGCCTGTTGTTTATTTACTTTTCAAGTATTCCACCAACTTTTTCACAGCTCTTGCGCGGTGGGATATTTTATTTTTGGCTTCTTCACCCATTTCGGCGAACGATTTATCATGGCCTTCAGGAATGAAAATAGGGTCGTAACCGAATCCTTCAAAGCCTTTCTTTTCTTTTGCGATAGACCCTTCTACCCTACCCTCAAACTCATGTAAGACAGGAATAGTTGAATGTTCGTCTTGTTCCAGCAATGCTATTACTGTTCTGAATCTTGCTGTACGACAGGGATTGTTGCCTAACTTTTTTAGCAGTTTTGCCATGTTGGCCTCACTGTCATGGTCGGTTCCCTCGGCATAGCGTGCGCTATGTACTCCAGGTTCACCATTCAGTGCATCCACTTCAAGACCAGTATCGTCTGCAAAGCAACTGATGTGATAGTGTTCATATACATATTTAGCCTTCTGAAGAGCATTTTCTTCCAATGTAGTTCCCGTCTCAGGAATATCCTCGTGGCACCCTATTTCTGCAAGTGACACCACTTCAAAGCTATCGCCAAGTATTTCCCTTATTTCGCGAAGCTTGTTCTTATTGTTTGTTGCAAATACTGTTTTCATGTTTTTTCTTGGGAACTTTCACTTTCATCTCGTCAAATCCTTCACCCCATACACCTACAACCGATGACTGGCTGACAAAGGCGTTAGGGTCTATCATCTTGATAATGCGCTGCATGGTGACGCTTTCCCTTTTACGGGCAAGTATACATAGCACTTTCATTTCTTGCCCTGTATACCATCCATGCCCGTCAAGAATGGTCACGCCATGGTTCATTTTCGTTCCGATAGCATTGGCAATCTCTTGATATTTCTTACTGAATACCATGAATTGCACAGACTCCCGTCGTGCATTCATCACATAGTCGAGCATGAAGTTTTCTATAGCCATCGTGCAAAGGCCGAACACCACCTTGTGAACGCGGTTTATCCATTCGCCAAATTCTGGCACGAAAAGACAACTGCTGATGATGGCCAGGTCCACTAAGATAAGTACTTGTCCGAGCGAAAGATTGTAATATTTGTTTACGCAGGCTGCTATAATATCTGTACCACCTGTAGATCCGTTGTTGAGAAACACTATTGCCAATGATGTTCCTGTAAAACAACAACCTATTATTAAGGACATGAAGTCTTGGTTAGCCCCTAATATCTGAATAAAATCTCCCGTTTTAGGGTCTCTCGGCATCAGTTCCTGGGCATATTTCAGCATCAGGTAAAGCGTGAAGATAGCATAGATGGTCTTGATCATAAACTTCCAGCCGAGTATCTTCAATGCCACTACCAACAATGCAATATTGATGAACAGGTAACTGTCTTGTATAGGAAACCTGGTGGCATAGAAGATGATAGCTGAAAGACCCGTCACACCACCTGTTACAATCTCATATGGAAGCAGAAAAACTGTCCACCCGAAAGTGTAAAGCAAAAGACCAAGCGTAATGAAAATATAGTCTTTAACCTCTCGCCAGATGATTTGATGATCTACAGTCATATAGTTTCTATTTCTTTATTACAACATTTACGATGCGTTTCGGCACTACTATCACCTTAACAACCTGCATACCTTCAAGATATTTCTTCGATTTTTCATCTTCAAGTACTGCTTTCTGTATTTCATCGTTGGTTGCATTGGCGGCAAACGACTTTTGATAGCGTGCTTTACCGTTGAAGCTGATGGTGAGTTGCATTTCGTTTTCTACCAAATATGCCTCGTTCCATGTGGGCCACTGTGCATCACAGACGCTCCCTTGCTCACCCAAGGCACTCCAAAGTTCCTCTGCTATGTGTGGTGCAAACGGTGCTATTGTTATCACAAGCGACTTCAGCAACTCCTTGTTGTGGCATTTTTGTTGTCCCAACTCGTTCACGCATATCATGAATGCTGATATTGAGGTGTTGTAAGAGAAGTGCTCAATGTCGTTGGTTACCTTCTTTATGAGTTTGTGAACACTCTTCAGATTTTCTTTTGTGGGTTCGTTGTCGTCTACAATGAGGCTTTCGTTTTCGCCGCGTCCGTAGAATAGTGCCCAGAACTTCTTTAGGAAACGGTGACAACCGTCTATGCCGTTGGTGTCCCAAGGTTTAGAGGCTTCTACCGGGCCGAGGAACATTTCATAAAGACGCAGGGTGTCGGCGCCATATTGTTCTACAATATCGTCAGGATTAACCACATTGAACATCGACTTCGACATTTTTTCCGTTGCATATCCGCATACATACTTTCCGTCTTCCAGTATGAATTCTGCGTTTTTATACTCGGGACGCCATGCACGGAAGGCTTCTATATCCAGAATATCATTCTTTACGATGTTGACATCCACGTGGATAGGTGTAACGTTGTTATACTGGCCTTTCAAGTTTAGGCTGACAAAGACTGGATTTTTGCTATGATCGTCGTTGTTAACCCTATAGACAAAGTTTGAACGGCCTTGTATCATTCCTTGGTTGATGAGTTTCTGGAATGGTTCTTCCTTGCAGCTAACACCGTAGTCGTAAAGGAACTTGTTCCAGAAACGGCTATAGATGAGGTGACCTGTTGCATGTTCGGTTCCTCCTACATAGAGGTCTACGTTCTGCCAGTAGTGGTCGGCTTTCTCTGAAACCAGTGCTTCGTTGTTCTTTGGGTCCATATAGCGCAGATAATAAGCCGAACTGCCTGCAAATCCCGGCATGGTGTTGAGCTCTAACGGGAACACTTTAACGTTGTCTATGAGGCTCTTGTCAACCACTTCTTTCTTTTCTGTGTCCCAAGCCCATTTTTTTGCGCGCCCAAGAGGAGGCTCTCCTGTCTCAGTAGGTTCATATTTGTCCACTTCGGGTAGCTGCAATGGAAGACATTCTTCGGGCAGCATATAGGGCAATCCCTCTTTATAGTAGACAGGGAACGGCTCTCCCCAGTAGCGTTGACGCGAGAAGATGGCGTCGCGCAAGCGGAAATTTACCTTGACACGGCCAAGTCCTTTCTCTGTTACATACTTCTTTGTAGCTGCAATGGCTTCTTTCACCGTCAGTCCGTTCAGGCTAAACTCGGCTTGCTTGCCCTCCATGGGCGAGTTGGTGACGATGCCTTCTTTGGCGTCATAGCTTTCTTCGCTTACGTCTGCGCCCTCTATCAGTGGGATAATGGGCAGGTTAAAATGTTTGGCAAAGGCATAGTCGCGACTGTCATGGGCAGGAACAGCCATGATGGCACCTGTTCCATAGCCAGCCAGCACGTATTCAGAAATCCAGATAGGGATGGCTTCACCAGTGAACGGATTGATGGCATACGAGCCAGAGAACACTCCGGTTACCTTGTGGTCGCTCATACGTTCCAGTTCGGTGCGTTTCTTGACGTAATCGAGATATTCTTTGACTTCAGTTTCCTGTTCTTTGGTTGTGACTTGCTGCACATATTCCGATTCGGGAGCCAAAACCATGAACGTAACGCCAAACATTGTGTCGGCGCGAGTGGTGAAAATGGTGAAGCGGACGTCGCTGTCTTTCACCTTAAACTCCACTTCTGTTCCTTCGCTACGGCCTATCCAGTTTTTCTGGGTTTCCTTTATAGAGTCTGTCCAGTCTATTTTGTCCAGTCCGTCAAGCAGTCTTTGCGCATAGGCTGATACGCGTAGACACCATTGTTGCATCTTTTTCTGAACAACAGGGTAACCGCCGCGTTCGCTCACGCCGTCAACCACCTCGTCGTTGGCAAGCACTGTGCCCAATCCGGGACACCAGTTCACCATCGTTTCGCCCAAATAGGCTATGCGGTAGTTCATCAACACCCTTTGTTGTTCGGCTTCATCCATGCTCATCCAGTCGCGTGCAGAGAACATCAGCTCCTTGCTTTGCGCTACATCGAGGTCTAATGTTCCCTCTTCACTAAAGTGTCGCACCAGCAAATCTATGGGTTGGGCTTTCTGCAAGCGGTTGTCATAGTAGGAATTGAACATCTTTACGAATGCCCATTGTGTCCAATGGTAGTAGGAAGGGTCACAAGTACGCACCTCGCGGTCCCAGTCAAAACTGAACCCTATCTTGTCCAGTTGCTCACGATAGTGGTTTATGTTGGCAACAGTGGTCTTTTCAGGATGTTGTCCTGTCTGTATAGCATATTGTTCTGCAGGCAAACCATAGGCATCATATCCCATTGGGTTGAGAACATTAAAGCCCTCAAGTCGCTTGAAGCGGGCGTAGATGTCGCTGGCAATGTATCCTAAGGGATGACCAACGTGGAGTCCGGCTCCCGAAGGGTAGGGAAACATGTTCAGAACATAGAATTTTTTACGGGTTTCGTCCTCAGTAACTTTGTAGGTCTGCTGTTCTACCCATTTCTTCTGCCACTTCTTCTCGATTTCTCTGAAGTTGTATTCCATATATTTGTTGTCTTTTTATATTTTTGTTTGCTTGCGAATATATGCTACCTCCTTTGGCGCAAAATTACAATAAATCGCCGACAAAGCAAAATAAAAGCGGTGGGAATTGTTCCTTTAGCTACCCTTGAAAAAAGCACAATCGGCTTGTTGTCTTCCAATACCCTGTATTTTAGGAGCTAAAACACGGTATTTTAGCTCTTAAAACCGGCCTTTTTAGGAGCTAAAACATAGGGTATTGTTAACCTATTGATTGTCAGTTATATACAAATGCAGGGAAGATTTTAAGGAATCTTCCCTGCATTTGTGTTTTTCCCTTTAGAAAGTGGGGTAGAAGTGTTACTTCATAATTGCCTTGACAGTGGCATTGAGTTGGTTGCCTTTCACTTTTAGAAGAACCATTCCGTTTGCTTTTGGCAAGTAGATGGAAGTGTTTGTGCCAAAGAAGGTGTGGTGTCCTAACAGTGTTCCGTTGGTGTCGTAGGCATAAAGAGTGTATTGCTCTTTTGCCTGTGCCCCTTCAATGTTCACTATCACCTGTCCGTTAAAGGCTTGTACAAGTCTTACCCTTGCGTTGTCTGCCTGGCTCTTCACAATGGTTCCAATGCCGTCTGCAGCAGTACCGAAGCTGATTTTCTTGCTTGTCAGTCCTAATTCAAAAGCGCCAAGATCGGGTGCTGTTCCTTCATATCTTATGGCTGGTACGGCAACTCCCTGGTCTGCATATTTCGTATTTTCGTCAATGACAGTGCCTTTGTCCACCATCAGTGCATTTCCTTCTATAGGGTGCGCCCATGTTATGTTGTCCCATTGCAGGTCGCCGTTGGCGTCACGGTCGGCAATGAGGTTGGCATAGTCGTCTTCGCTCTGTACATTTGACGGGTCAAGGTTGAGGTCGCAGGTGACAACGGTGCCTACTGAGATTTCCGTACGGCCGTACTTTTTGCTCTTTTCGCCCCATTTGGTGTTGTCGTTGTGATGTGTATCGGTTTTAAGGTTGTCGTTGATGGAGACGCAATTGGTGGCCACCAGCTCGTGTCCCTCGGCAATGGGTTCGTAAGCTCTATACGAATAGGCCTTAGAAAGGGTTGCCCCATTGATGTTTTTCAAGGCATAACCTGTGCAGTTGTTCATGATGATGTCGCCAGTGTTATGGTTTTGGTCAAAGCCTTTGTTGACGTTGTTCACAGCTACGCAGCGATTGAGCACTACGTTCATGGCTCCTTGGTTAGAACCGCATTTAAATCCGTTGCCGTTACCTTTTGTTACAACTCCGTTTATGAGCGCATTCTCGTATGCCAGACAGTTTTCGAACACGATGGTGACGTTGTCTTTGAAGCCACCGTCTTTCTTAAAGAACACGTCATAGCCGTCGTCAGAGTTGTTATAGGCGCGACAACCATAGAAATAGTTACCTGTTCCGACAGAAATCTTGGGTGCAAAGCCGTCCGCATCGCCGTCACCTTCGTCTTTGTTCTCGTAAGCGTCACAGTTGAGAATGTAGTTATATGCACCGAGATTCTTTATTTGAACGCCCGTATCGCCGTTTTTGTAGAACTTACAGTCCTCTATGATGTTGTCGTGGGCGTCTTGTGTGCGGTTGATAATGTCTTGTTGGGTGCCACCGGTGGGTTTGTTGCGTTCTATGAGCAGTCCGTTGTCGCTTGCGTTGGTGACATCCACATGATAGAAGTGCCAGTAAGACGAGGTCAGACGTATGCCTTGATAGGGATTGTCGCTGTGTCCGTGGGCCGGATGGTTGCAGTTGATGACGGCGCGACCATCAAGACACACGAGCGAATTGTAGTTATCTGCCGTTCCGTTGCGGTCGTCAATATTGATACGCTCGGTAGGACGGTATTCACCGGCAGCAAGATAGATGGTTGTTCCTGGTTCTGTTGCCTTGTCTATGGCCAGTTGTATGCTTGCAAGAGGGGTTTCGGCAGTAGCACCATCGTTGTTGTCGTCACCGTTGGGGGCTACATATATCACTGGTCCATGCCCCAGTGTGGCTGTGGCAATAGGCTCATCTCCGGTCATATAGTTAAGTCCGCGTGTCTGGTCGTTGGGGTTGTCAGGGTTGCCCGGAGTCGTTCCACCACCACCTCCGGCAGCGGTAGAGTCGCCAATGCTCATTTTGTAGATGTACATACCGCCTTCTATGCCAATGGTGACGTTGCCGTCAGCGGTGACGGTTCCTGTTCCTGTCTGGTGATCTTTACCTGTTGAAGCGGGGAATGTTCCTTCTACATTGGTAAGTATCAACGAGCGTGTAGCTGTTTTCTTTGATGTACAGTACTCTATAGTGACCACGTCACCTGCCTTGCGGTTGGGAACGGTCAGCGAACAACCATCGCCCAGCCAAAGAGCAGATGTTTCTCCAGCCAGTCGGAGGTTGCCGTCTGTGTTGGCGGTGATGGTAAACTGCAGTCCTTCACACACGGAAAGTTCCACATCCGAGGCCTTCAGTGGAGCTTGTTCCAAAGCCTGTAGATAACAATAACGGCTTTTTGTGTCTGTTTTCCAATTGGTGTCTGCTGTTATCAAGCTTACATCATTGGTCGGAACGGAGGTGAACGACCATTGCTTGTTGGTGTTTTCGGTCTCTTGGGCGAGCATACTTATGCTAAAGGCCAAACCCACCATCATTGTAATTGCTTTTTTCATGTAGTTTTTAGGTTTTTAATTATTTGTTGTTCTAACTTGTTTTAGTCTGAATTTTCTATTTCATTGCAAATGTAGAGTTTTCTTACTACATACTTACAACGATATTTTAAGAAAGTAACGTAAACGTTATCATAAGTGTAAATCAGACATTTAAGCCTTTTATGGTGTGTGGAGTGGGGTTGGTATGTCCTCATATTGGTCTTGGTGTTTCTTTCTGTTTCTTTCCATGTTTTACGTTCTGTGTGTGTAAAGGAAAAAGAATTTAAATAATTTTGATAGTTTGTCATTTTCAGCTAACTTTGCAGTTTACATTAAAAACGAGGAAAAGCAAATGGCAACAGACAAGCAGAAACTTACACCAATGATGCAACAGTACTTCTCATTGAAGGCTAAACATCCTGATGCACTTATGCTTTTCCGTTGTGGCGACTTCTATGAAACCTATTGCGATGATGCTATTGAAGCCTCGCGCATTCTCGGTATTACCCTAACACGCCGCAGCAACGGTTCTTCTTCTGGACAAACGGCAATGGCGGGCTTTCCCCATCATGCCCTCGACACCTATCTTCCGAAGCTCATCAGGGCAGGAAAGCGCGTTGCAATATGCGACCAACTCGAAGATCCCAAGAAGAAACGAGCCCTGTTGAAAGGTAAAAAGGGGCTTACAGAGGCCGATAAGATGGTTAAGAGAGGCATTACCGAACTGGTGACGCCTGGTGTGGCCATGAGCGACAACGTTCTAAACTACAAAGAAAACAACTTTCTTGCAGCCATTCATTTTGGTAAAGCCCACTGTGGGGTGGCTTTTTTGGATATATCCACGGGAGAGTTTCTTACTGGCGAGGGCACTTTTGATTATGTAGAGAAACTACTTGCTAATTTTTCGCCTAAGGAAGTGCTCTACAACAGGGATAAGAAGCAAGAGTTTGAGCAGCATTTCGGCACCCGTTTGTGTACTTTTGAACTTGATGATTGGGTTTTTACCGAGCAAACGGGGCGTCAGAAACTTCTCAAACACTTCGGAACCAAAAATCTTAAAGGCTTCGGTGTTGACCATTTGCATGACGGCATCATCGCTTCTGGGGCCATCATGCAGTATCTTGAGCTCACCCAGCACACCCATATCAACCATATTACCTCCTTGTCTCGTATCGAAGAAGACCGGTATGTCCGTCTTGACAGCTTCACCATTCGCTCGTTGGAGCTTGTTGCTCCCATGCAGGAAGGTGGAAGTTCACTTCTTTCGGTGATAGACCGCACCATTACGCCTATGGGGGGCCGTATGTTGCGTCGCTGGTTGGTGTTTCCGCTCAAGAGCCAGCAGGCTATCGACGAGCGACTCAACGTGGTTGACTACTTCTTTCGGTCCACAGAGTTCAGCGATTGCCTCTCAGATGAGATGCATAGAGTGGGCGATTTGGAGCGAATAATTTCAAAAGTGGCTGTAGGACGCGTCTCTCCACGTGAGGTTGTTCAGCTAAAGACAGCCTTGAAAGCCATTGTTCCCATTAAAACTGCTTGCCTCTACGCCCAGAATGACGCTCTTAAGCGGGTAGGAGAGCAGTTAAACCTGTGCGAAAGCCTACGAAACAGAATTGAACAGGAAATTCAGGCCGACCCACCTCAGCTTGTCAACCGCGGCAATGTCATAGCCTCAGGCTTTAACAAGGAGCTTGACGAACTTCGAACCATACGCGATGGCGGCAAACAGTACCTTATGGAAATACAACAAAGGGAGATTGAGTCCACAGGTATCAACTCGCTCAAGATAGGTTTCAATAATGTCTTTGGCTATTATCTTGAGGTGAGGAACACGTTTAAGGACCATGTGCCTTCCGAATGGGTACGTAAGCAGACCTTGGCACAGGCCGAACGCTATATCACCCCAGAGCTAAAAGAGTATGAAGAGAAAATTTTGGGGGCTGACGAAAAGATTCTTGCTTTGGAAACGCAGCTCTTCAACGAACTCATCCTCCAAATGCAGGAGTTCATTCCTCAGATTCAAATCAATGCCAACCTCATTGCCCAACTCGATTGCTTACATTCTTTCGCTCTCACTGCCGAGGAAAACCGTTATGTTCGCCCCGTTGTTGACGACTCAACAGTGATAGACATAAAGCAAGGACGCCACCCGGTGATAGAAACTCAGTTGCCTATTGGCGAGAAGTATGTTCCCAACGACATCTATTTGGACACCGAAAAGCAGCAAATAATGATGATTACAGGTCCTAATATGGCCGGTAAGTCAGCTCTGTTGCGCCAGACTGCACTGATTGTGCTCCTCTCCCAAATAGGTTGTTATGTGCCTGCCGACAGCGCTCGGGTAGGGTTGGTGGACAAAATCTTTACTCGTGTAGGTGCTTCCGACAACATCTCGTTAGGTGAGTCGACGTTTATGGTTGAGATGACAGAGGCAGCCAATATTCTCAACAATGTCACGCCACGTTCTTTGGTACTCTTTGACGAGTTGGGACGAGGCACTTCCACCTACGATGGCATTAGCATTGCGTGGGCAATAGTGGAGTATCTGCACGAGCATAGCAAGGCCCAGGCCCGCACACTCTTTGCCACCCACTATCATGAACTGAACGAAATGGAAAAGTCCTTTTCGCGCATCAAGAACTATAACGTCAGTGTTAAGGAGGTGGACGGCCATGTAATATTTCTCAGAAAACTGGTGCGTGGCGGCTCTGAACACTCTTTTGGTATTCATGTTGCTGAGATTGCAGGTATGCCGCGTAGTATCGTGAAGCGTGCAAATGTTGTTCTTCAACAGTTGGAGGCCGACAATGCACAGGTGGGTAGTGTTGATAAACCTTCAGTGGAGCGCATCCAACGGGATGAAAACGATATGCAATTGTCGTTTTTCCAGTTGGACGACCCTGTATTGGTACAGGTAAGAGATGAAATATTAGGTCTTGATATCAACAACTTGACCCCTGTTGAAGCATTGAACAAGTTGAATGATATCAAGAAAATCGTACAGGGAAAATAGTTATTTGCGAACGGCCCGTCCTATGCAAACTGCACCTATAAGGATGAAAGGAATGCTTAGGATTTGCCCCATGTCGAGTGTCAAACCGGCTTCAAAGGCTTCTTGCACCTCCTTAGTGTATTCAATGAAAAAGCGGAAGGTGAAGATGAGAAACAGACACAATCCAAAGTAAAGTCCTGATCCTACCTTTTGCGAATATTTCTTATAGACGGCCAGAATGAGCAAGAAGAAGCACAGGTAGGCAATGGCCTCGTAGAGTTGTCCTGGATGGCGGGGTGCTTTGTCGACATTGGCAAAGATAAAGGCCCAAGGTACGTCTGTCACCTTGCCTATAATCTCGGAGTTCATAAGGTTTCCAAGGCGTATGAACATCGCCGTTATGCCCGAACAAATTCCCATAAAGTCGAGCACCACCCATGGCTTCATTCCTGAGCGTTTGATGTAAAGGTATAAACCGATAAGTAATCCTATCACCCCTCCGTGTGATGCAAGCCCTTGATAGCCTACAAAATGCCATGAACCATCGCCCATGTGCCGGATAGGAACAATCATTTCTATGATGTGATCCCACGAACCGAGAAAGTATGTAGGTTCGTAGAATAGGCAATGGCCCAGTCGGGCACCTACGAGTATGCTCAGAAAGACATATATGAAGAGTGGCTCAAACTGCTGGTCTGAATAGTGATGACGCTTGTAGAGCCACTTCATCAGAAAAAATCCGCCCGCCAAACCCAATAGCCAGCACAACGAATACCAGCGAATAGCAAAACTGCCGAGGTGAACAGCCACCTCAGAAGGTTGCCAGTAGATGTATAAAAGGTCAGACATTGAAGCGGAAATGCATTATATCACCGTCCTGAACCTCGTAGTCTTTGCCTTCAATGCCAAGCTTTCCAGCCTCTCTTACGGCAGCTTCAGAACCATATTTCAAATAGTCTTCATACTTGATAACCTCTGCACGGATAAATCCTTTTTCGAAGTCTGTATGAATAACACCGGCACATTGTGGGGCTTTCCAGCCCTTATGGTAGGTCCATGCCTTTACTTCCATCTCGCCGGCAGTGATGAATGTCTGCAGATTGAGCAAGTGGTAGGCTTTCTTTATCAGTCGGTTGACACCGCTTTCCTCTAATCCCAGCTCGTCAAGAAACATTTTTTTGTCTTCGTAAGTTTCTAACGAGGCAATGTCTTCTTCTGTCTTGGCGGCTATCACCATAGCTTCTGCACCCTCTTCTGCGGCCATTTGCTCTACGCGTTGACTATATTCGTTGCCTGTTTTGGCGCTTGCCTCGTCCACGTTGGCTACGTACAGTACGGGTTTGGTGGTCAATAGGAAGAGGTCGTGGGCTGCCTTTTGCTCTTCTTTACTTTCAAATGTAACGCTACGGGCATTCTTTCCTTGTACCAGCACCTCTTTATAGGCTTCAAGAACGTTTACGAGCACCTTGGCGTCTTTGTTGCCTGAAGCTGCTATCTTTTGCTGCTTGGAAAGTTGCGACTCGATGGTTTCAAGGTCTTTCAGCTGCAATTCGGTGTCGATAATGCTTTTGTCCTCAATGGGATCTACGGCATTACCTCCTTCGCGGACGATGTTGTCATCGTCAAAGCAGCGCACCACATGGATAATGGCATCACATTCGCGTATGTTTCCAAGAAACTTGTTGCCTAAGCCTTCACCTTTTGAAGCTCCTTTTACAAGGCCTGCTATGTCTACAATCTCACATGTTGCCGGCACGATGCGTCCTGGATGGACGATTTCTGCCAATTTGTTAAGGCGTTCGTCGGGGACGGTGATAACGCCGAGGTTGGGTTCTATTGTACAAAAGGGGAAATTGGCTGCTTGCGCTTTGGCGCTCGACAGACAATTGAAAAGTGTGGACTTCCCTACATTAGGCAGTCCAACGATGCCACATTTTAATGCCATTTTCTTCTTGTTTCCTATTTATTACTGTTGCAAAGTTACGCTAAAATAGTGGAACGTCAAACAATTCATCTTCTTTTTCTTCTTATTGGGGTGGGGGAGCGGCCTTTTCAAGACCATCCTTAATGGGCTTCCAACCAGTTATTTCCCCATCCACAATCTGCCAATAGCGGTACATTCAGTTGATAGGCTCCCTGCATTTCTTCCATGACGATGCGCTCCACGCGTTCTCGTTCGTCGGGATAGACGCTGAAGTTAAGTTCGTCGTGCACTTGAAGTATCATTTTCGAGCGGATGCCTTCTTCCTTGAAGCGACGGTAGATGCGTATCATAGCCACCTTTATGATGTCGGCCTCCGATCCTTGTATGGGGGCGTTGATGGCATTGCGTTCGGCAAATCCCCTTACGGTGCCGTTCTTAGAGTTGATGTCGGGCAGGTAGCGGCGTCGGTGGAAGAGCGTTTCGGCATATCCTTTCTGCCTTACTTCTTCTTTGGCTGCCTCCATATAGGCGTGCACTTTCGGGAAAGTACGGAAGTAGTCGGCTATCAACGTGCGGGCTTCTCTATTGCTTATCTCCATGCGTTGCGCCAAACCGTAGGTTGTAATGCCGTAGATGATGCCAAAGTTGGCTTGTTTTGCTTTCTTGCGTTGTTCGGCGCTGACGTTCTCTGGACGTTCGTGCCATATCTTAGCAGCGGTGGCTGCATGGATGTCTTGTCCGTTTTTGAATGCTTCCGTCATGTTTTCGTCACCGCTGAGGTGGGCCATGATGCGAAGTTCTATCTGTGAATAGTCTGCTGAAAAAAACAGACAACCTTCATCGGGTACGAAGCACTTGCGTATTTCCTTTCCGTCATCGTCGCGAACGGGAATGTTCTGAAGGTTAGGGTCGCTCGACGACAGACGCCCTGTAGCGGTTACAGCCTGGTTGAAAGATGTGTGTATGTGCCCCGTCTTGGGGTTGATGAGCTTTGGAAGAGCGTCAATATAAGTGCTGAGAAGTTTTTTTAACCCTCTGTAAGCCAGTATATCAGAAACGATAGGCGCCTTCTGTTTGAGTGATTGCAGCACCTCTTCGGATGTAACGTATTGTCCGGTCTTGGTCTTCTTGGGCTTTTCCATTATCTGCATCTTTCCAAAGAGAATGTCGCCTACTTGCTTAGGACTGCTAATATTGAATTTTTCGCCTGCTTCGTGGTAGATTCGCTCTTCATATTCTGCCATTCGACGTGTGAAAATCTTTGACGTTTCTTTCAGCGACTCTGTGTCTATGCGCACGCCGTTCAGTTCCATTTCCACTAAGACGGGCACAAGAGGCATCTCTATTTCGTAGAAGAGTTTCTCGCCGTCTGCCTCTTTCAGTTTTCTTTCCAACAGGTTTTTCAATCTAAGGGTGACGTCGGCATCTTCACAAGCATATTCGTAAATATCTTTGGCTGCGAGGTCGCGCATGTTTTTCTGCTTGCGTACTTTGGGTCCGATGAGTTGCTCTATGTGTATGGTTTGGTAGTTGAGAAGTGTTTCAGCCATGTAGTCCATGTTGTGTGCCAGTTCTGGCTGAATGATGTAATGGGCCAACATGGTGTCGAAGAGTTTTCCTTTTACTTCCACACCATAACCGCGTAACACCTCAATGTCGTATTTGATGTTTTGCCCAACTTTAGTAATTTTCTCGTCTTCATAAAGAGGTTTAAAGATGTTCACAAGTTTTAAGGCTTCTTTACGATTGCTTGGTAAGGACACATAAGCGGCTTGAAATTCCTCTACCGAAAAGCTTAAACCTACCAATTCGGCGTCAATTGCATTGGTGGAAGTGGTCTCTGTGTCTAAACTGAGTGTTTGTTTTGTCCGTAAAAAGTCATAAAGTTTAATTGCTTCTTCCTCTGTTTCAATGAGTTGATAGTTGTGCTTGGTGTTTTCTAAGCACGAAATACGGGCGTTTTTTCGCTCTTCTTGCCGGTTGTCGGCAAATTCTGCAAAGAGATCGAGTTGCTTGTTAGCAACTGTTGGAGTTTTTTTAGGATTGTTAAGAAACTTGTTTCTGAGTGTTTTAAACTCAAGTTCAGAAAACAGTTCGGTGAGTTTTGACTCGTCTGGTTCTGTTCTCTTCAGTTCTTCCAGGTTGAGTTCAACCGGTACGTCTGTACGTATGGTTGCAAGAAATTTCGACATCTTTATATCGTCTACCGCTTTCTCAACTTTTTCTTTCAGTTTGCCTTTCAGCTCACCCGTGCGTTCCAACAGTTGTTCTACGCTTCCAAATTGGTTGATGAGTTTTGCCGCTGTTTTTTCTCCAACGCCTGGACAGCCAGGAAAGTTATCTGCCGAGTCGCCCATCAGTGCCAACAGATCTATCACTTGGGTAGGGGAGGGTATTCCGAATTTGGCTTCCACCTCTTTTGTTCCCACAATGTCATATCCTCCTCCATGGCGAGGTCGGTACATAAACACGTTCGGTTGGATGAGTTGTCCATAGTCCTTGTCGGGTGTGAGCATATAGGTTTCAATCTCTTCTTTGCCTGCTTTGGTGGCCAAAGTGCCAATGACGTCATCTGCTTCAAACCCGTCCACTTGTAGGATGGGGATGTGCATGGCTTGAAGAATTTGCTTAATGATGGGCACAGCGGTTTTGATGTCTTCGGGTGTTTCCTCCCGCTGAGCTTTATAGGCAGGAAAGACTTCATGGCGAAAAGTTTTTCCATGGTCGAAAGCCACTCCTATATAGTCGGGCTTCTCTTTGTTGATGACTTCTTGAAGGGTGTTGCAGAATCCCATGATGGCCGAAGTGTTCAGTCCTTTCGAGTTGATTCTTGGCGAACGTATGAAGGCATAGTAGGAACGATAGATCAATGCATATGCATCGAGCAGGAAAAGTTTTGCCATAAATATTGCTTTTAAGATGTGTAAAATTACTAATTTTTTGTCAAAATCTCCGAGAAAACTCGTAATTTTGTATCAAATTTCATTTGCATGGATTACCTTTCGCTCATCAAGAAACCCATAGAAAAGGAGCTCTTAGGCTTTATTGATATGTTTAACGGGTCGTTAGAACATGATGACGGACTGCTTCAGCAGGCCTTAAACCATATTCGTCAACGGGCTGGCAAGCGTATGCGCCCTATGCTTATTTTGTTGATGGCTAAGAATTTCGGTGAAATCACCGATGTTACTCTGCATGCAGCCGTTGGTCTTGAGCTTTTGCATACAGCATCTTTGGTTCACGATGATGTGGTGGACGAAAGTGCTGAGCGAAGAGGTCAGGCCAGTGTAAATGCCGTTTATGACAACAAGGTGGCTGTGTTGGTGGGTGATTACATTCTTTCTACGGCACTTCTTCATGTCAGCTACACCCACAGGGAGGTTATTGTGCGTTATTTGGCGCAGTTGGGTCGCACCCTTTCTGACGGAGAAATCCTTCAATTGTCGAACATTCGCAACCTTGATATTTCTGAAAACGTTTACTATCAAGTTATTAAACAGAAGACGGCTGCCTTGTTTGAAGCCTGTGCCGGCATTGGTGCATTGAGTACTGGTGCGAACGATGCCGATTTTATAGCTGCCAAACAGTTTGGACAGAATTTAGGGATGATTTTCCAAATACGCGATGATATCTTCGATTATTATGAAGATCCACGTATTGGTAAACCTACAGGCAATGATATGGCAGAGGGAAAGCTTACTTTGCCGGTTATCTATGCACTCAATCATACGCAAGATGCAGCTATGTTGGCCTTGGCACGCAAAGTGAAAGAGGGTAGTGTGACCAAAGAGGAAATTAACCGCTTGGTGGCTTTTGCCAAAGAGCAAGGCGGCATTGACTATGCAGACAAGGTGATGTGGCGTTTACATGCCCAATCTGAGCAGTTTTTACAGGAAAAAGTAAGCTCTCTTTCCCTTCGTCAGGCCTTTAAAGCATACCTTGACTTTGTCATTGAACGTGCACTTTAAAGACTTTTATAACCTTTTGTAAATCAGTAACTTAACTATTACCTTCTAAAACCGGCTTTTTTAGCTGCTAAAATGCCGTGTTTTAGCTCTTAAAATACGGCATTTTAGGATGTAAAACGTAGGGTCTTGTTTTTCAACAGTTAAGGGTGAGAATTTTTTGCGGTGCATTTCTCTAACTGAAAAATGGATTTATAGGTTTTGAAAAGTTTCATCAAGGTTCGATGAAATGGCGTTTATCGTATGTTGACCTTCAAGGTTTTGTCCTAATTTTTGATGATGTAAATGCCATTTGAAAGGTTTTCTGTTGAAGTGTCGACCAATTATCCGCTAATGTTGTAAATGGGGCTTACATCGCTTTTATTTATGCTTTCAGAGACCCTTATTACCATCTACAACGGTTGTCTATTCATCGTCTGTTGTCCGTTTGCTTTTCTTATGGGTGTTATTGGCTTTATACCATTTATAAGTGATGCAACTATCTACAAACCGTTAAGATATTCATAGGCGGCTTTTAGCTGGTTGTTTTTCCCTGCATCGTCAACTTTACTACCTTAGTAGTCACCCTTTAGGGTGGTGTTGCCTTATTCGTCTGTTGTCAACTCCACTCTTTTGTAGGTTTTCTCGCCTGCTGCATAAGCATTGGTTTGTATTTTGTAGCTGTTGTTTTCGTCTGTTTAGGTCTGTGTTATGTCTTCGCTGTAGCTTCTCCCTTTCCTATTTGCATCCATGATTGTGTACCAATAGCTTGTTTTCCTGTTCTTCTTCCCATTCACCGTTGTTGTAGTTATAATTTGTGGTGTGTGGGGCTATGTTGGGCATCTTCGTTGTTACTTTCCACCTTTGCCCTGCTAAGGTTTTTAAAGTTAACAAGTTTGCTTAGCGTTTTGGTAAGTTTTACAATCTATTCTTGGTGTTCCCATGTCTGCGAATAGGCAAAAAAGGGGAGAAATGCTAAAGCGACGACAACTGTTTTAGATGTTTTTTTTCATCTTCTTTTGTGGTTTTTGATGCATTAAAATTTTCGTTTATACATCTAACCAATACCTCTGTTTTGTCTTAACGGTTTCTCGTTACGTGTAGCTTTTAGAAAAATTTGGTTTCTTTGCCTACTATCTCGCTCAGCAATAGGTTAGCCAGTCGGCTCGTACCTAAGCGGAAATAATAGTTGGTCAGCCACTTTTTGCCCAATACCTCTTTTACGATGGTGTAGTAGATGATGGCATCCATCACTGTGTTGATTCCACCTGCAGGCTTGAAACCTATCTGTATGCCAGTTTCGTCATAGTATTCCTTGATGGCTTGGCACATAACGTAGGCAGCTTCTGGTGTGGCGCTTACCTTCTCTTTTCCTGTGCTTGTCTTGATATAGTCGGCACCTGCATACATCGACAGAATAGCCGCTTTCTTGATATTGCTGGCGGTTTTCAGATCACCTGTTTCGAGAATGACTTTCATGGGAACTTCCCCACAGGTTTGTTTCAGTTCGTTGATGTCATCACAAAGTCCTTCATAGTCGCCTGAAAGGAATTTTCCCACCGGCATTACGATGTCTACGTTGGTTGCTCCGTCTTTTATGGCCAGGGCGGTTTCGATGGTTTTCACTTCCATAAAGGTTTGCGAGGATGGAAAAGCGCCAGAAACTACCGCCACTTCTACACCATCCACTTCCAATGATTGGGCTACTATGTTTGCAAAGCATGGATAAACGCAGATGGTAGCAACGTGTGGTAATTCTGGATAGGCACTGTCGAAGTCGTTAACGCGTTCTGTCATGGCCAAAATGCTCTCTTCTGAGTCTGTGGTATGGAGCGATGTGAGTTCCACCGAGCCCATTAGGAATTTCTTCACTTCAGGTGTGTCGTTCTCAGGCACTTTTTCCATGATGATTTTCTGTACGGTTTGGCGTATTTCTTCATCGTTAAGTATGGTGTTGTATTTGCTCAAAGCCTGGTCGTACTTGCTTTTTGGCAGTTCCATACGTATGCGTTTCAGTTTTCCGTCGTTGCTTGTTGAAGTTTCGTTTGCCATAATTGTAAGTTGTTATTTATGATGTTTTTTATCTTAATTTTTCGTTGTTTTTATGACGGGTGCCATCGCGTTGTGTCTTCTTCTCAATGCTCTTTTCAAGTTCTTTCGTAAGGTCTATACCCGTTTGGTTGGCCAGGCAAATTAGCACCCACAATATGTCAGCCATTTCTTCGCCCAAGTTGGCTTCTTCTCCTGCTTTGAAACTCTGCTCGCCATACTTGCGGGCTATCACCCGTGCCAACTCGCCCACTTCTTCGGTGAGACATGCCATGTTGGTAAGCTCGTTGAAGTAACGTACTCCGTAGGTCTTTATCCACTGGTCTACTGCTTGTTGTGCTTCTGCTATAGTCATGTTTGCTTACTCTTTATTCTTGGTGTCCATACAGATGGTGACAGGCCCGTCGTTGAGAAGAAGAACCTTCATGTCGGCTCCAAATTCTCCTGTCTGCACTTGTTTTCCCATCTTTTCGGTCAACTTACGACAGAACTGTTCATAGAGTGGGATAGATATTTCATGTTTGGCAGCCCTTATCCAGCTTGGGCGGTTGCCTTTTTTGTAGCTGGCAAAGAGTGTAAATTGGCTTACCACTAAGGCTTCTCCGCCTACATCTGCCACAGACAGGTTCATGACGTGTTGATCGTCGTCGAAGATACGCAATCCGACAATCTTTCTTACCAGCCAGTCTATGTCTTCGTCTCCGTCCTTTTCTTCTATGCCTAAAAGGATGAGAAGTCCTTGGCCGATGGATGACTTTGTCTTGCCGTCAATTGTTACCGAGGCGTGCTGTACGCGTTGAATCACTACTCTCATTTTGCAAATATAGTGAAAATATTGGTTATTTAGTCTTGGAAGGATGAAAATAATTGTAGACTATCGTCGCTTTAGCAGGTTTTATAATAGCTGCAATACTCTGATAATCAGACTGTTGTATGGCTTTAACGGTTTTGAAGGTTGCCAATAGTGTCTCTTTTGTTTTCTCGCCAATACCTTTTATATCGTCCAGTTCGCTGTGTAGAGCATGTTTTGACCGCTTGTTTCGGTGGTAGGTAATGGCATAGCGGTGTACTTCGTCCTGCATTTGCGTTAGCACATGGAAGAGTTCACTGTTTGTTTTCAGTCCAATCACCTGCGGAGGGTTGCCAAAGAGCAGCTCGTTGGTGCGATGCCGGTTGTCTTTTGCGAGTCCGGCTATTGGTATATTTAGGTTTAATTCTCCTTCAACCACGTCTCTCACCACGTCCATTTGTCCTTTACCACCATCTGTAATGATGAGGTCGGGCAGGGTTGTGCCTTCTTCTTTCATTCTGGTGTAACGCCTGCGCACTACCTCCTTCATTGATGCATAGTCGTCAGGACCTGTAACTGTCTTTATAATGTACTTTCTGTAGTCTTTCTTGGAGGGCTTCATTCCTTTGAAAACCACACAACCGGCCACTGCATCCGTACCCGATATATTGGAATTGTCAAAACATTCTATATGATAGGGTAGCTTTGTCAATCCCAATTTGTTTTTTAACTCAGTCATAAGTCGTGTTTGTTTCTGTTCGGGATTGAGCTTTTCGGCTTGTTTAAGACGGTCAAATTTGTACTGCTTGGCGTTCATTAACGACAGTTCCAATAAGTGGTGCTTGTCACCCCGTTGTGGTATGAAAAACTCTGCACCTTTAATCTTAAAGTCAAGAGGGAACGGAATGATTATCTCTCGCGCTTTGCTGGCAAATCGTTCGCGTATTTCAGGAATGGCATCGTTAAGAAGTTCTTCGTCAGTCTCGTTGAGTTTGCGTTTATATTCGTAGGTAAAGCTTTGATTGATGGCCCCGTTGGTCACGTGAATGTAGTTGATAAAGGCGTTTTTGTGTTGTTCGTCGTCCACAATGGTGAATACATCGACGTCTGTTATGGTATGACTGACTATCTCACTTTTGGCAGCAAAGCCTTCCAATGCAAGGTATCGTTGCTTCAAGTTCTCAGCTTCTTCAAATTTTAATTCCTCTGCCGCTTTCTGCATGTCGGCATATAGTATCCTTTGTAGCTCTCTTGTGTTACCCTTTAGTAACTCTCTTGCCTGGGCAATGCACGCTTGATAGTCTTCATAGCTTTGTTTGTTGATGCAAGGACCCAAACAGTTGTGTATGTGAAATTCAAGACAGGCCTTGTATTTGCCTGCTTTTATTCCTTCGAGGGTGATAGGGAAGTGGCAAGAACGTGGTTTGTAGAGTTTCTTTATGATGCTTAATATTGCATACATGCTGCCTATATGGCTATAAGGACCATAATAGTTTCCAGTGCGTTTGTTAATGGTTCTGGTCTTGAAGATGCGAGGATAGACTTCCTTGGTTACGCAAATGCTTGGATAGGTCTTGCCGTCTTTTAGTAGAACGTTGTATTTTGGCTTGTATTGCTTGATTAGCTGATTCTCAATTAGCAGTGCATCTTCTTCTGTGTTTACCACTGAATAACTAATATCCCATATCTTCGAGACCAGAACCTTTGTTTTATATCTGTCGACTTCCTTGTGGAAATAAGAAGAAACACGGCTCTTTAGCCGCTTGGCTTTACCTACATATATTATGGTGTGGTCTTTGTCATAGTATTGGTAGGTGCCTGGCTTCTCAGGCATACTTAGCACTATGCCCTTAAGATAGGCCAAACGACGTTCATTTTCTTCTTTAGTCATTTCTTTAAAAGTCTTATACTGAGCGAGTTTTAACGCTTTCGTTTCACGTGAAACATTAACTTATCTCTTGCGAAATTAAAGCTGAAGCAAGGTTGTGATTTCTACGTCATTGTCAAATTTGCTCCTTCCGTTAAGATTCTCATTAACGAGTTCGATAATGAAATTGCAATAGACTTTCTTTGGGTGAAACTTCTTTACGAGGTCACAAGCTGCTTTCATAGTGCCTCCGGTCGCCAAAAGGTCGTCGTGTAATAACACTACATCGTTTTCGTTAATGGCATCTTTGTGGATTTCAATGGTGTCTATGCCATATTCTTTGGCGTAGCTTTCTTGTACGGTCTCGCATGGTAGCTTGCCGGGTTTGCGACAGAGAACGACACCGGCGCCCAAACGGGTGGCCAAAGCACTTGACATTACGAACCCACGACTTTCAATTCCAACAATTTTTGTGATGCCCTTGTCTTTGTAGAGGTCGAACATCTCGTCTGAAATCTCCTTTAAACACTCCGCGTTTTTAAACAACGTGGTTACGTCACGGAAGTTAACACCTTTGATTGGCCAATCGGGTATAGAACGAAGATTGGCAAGTAAGAGTTTGTTATTCATTATCTGATAGTTATAAAGTTTGTTTAAATGTATTTGTTTCACGTGAAACGGCTTCCTAAAAGACTCATCTGTGCATTAATATAAGGAGAACATTGATATCGCTTGGGCTTACTCCTGGTATGCGACTGGCCTGAGCCAATGTCTCGGGATTTATTCGGCTGAGCTTTTGTCTGCACTCTGTGCTGAGGTCGTGTATCTCGTTGTAGTTGAAATGTCCCTTGATTTTGATATTCTCCAGACGACGCATCTTTTCGGCAAATTGGCGCTCCCGGTCTATATATCCCTTGTACTTCATCTTTATTTCGGCAGCTTCGGCAATTTCGTCCACTCTATTGGGCGATGCGTTGATGGCTGCTTTTAGCTCGGGTATGATTTCCTGAAGGTTCTTGAAGTTTACCTGTGGACGTGCCACCAGTTCTTCAATGTGTGTTGTACCGCGCAGAGGAGAAGTGTTAAGTGCTTCCAAAAATCCGTTCACTGTTTGCGGTTTTACCGATGCTTCGTGGCAAAAGGCTATGATTCGGTCGATGTTTTCTTCTTTTTCTTTCCACCAGTCGTACCGCTCTCTCGTGGCCAATCCTTTCTGATAGGATAGGGGAGTGAGGCGTGCATCTGCATCGTCTTGTCTCAGCAGAATGCGATATTCTGCCCTTGATGTAAACATACGGTAGGGCTCGTCTACGCCTTTGGTTGTTAAATCGTCGATTAATACGCCAATATAGCTTTCGTCGCGCTGCATTATTAAAGGTTCGCTGCCCGAGCAGAAGCACGCTGCGTTGATGCCGGCCACAGTTCCTTGACCGCCGGCCTCCTCATATCCAGTAGTGCCGTTTACCTGTCCAGCAAAGAAAAGCCCCTTGATAATTTTCGATTCCAACGAATGTTTCAGTTGAGTAGGATCGAAATAGTCGTATTCTATGGCGTAGCCGGGCCGATAGATTTTTGCATCCTTTAGGGCCGGTATCTTGTGAAGGGCTTCCAGCTGAATGTTCCAAGGCATACTGGAGGAAAATCCGTTGAGGTACATTTCGTTGGTATCTGTGCCTTCGGGCTCAAGAAACAACGGGTGTTGGTCTTTGTCGGGAAAGGTGACAAGCTTGGTTTCGATGGAAGGGCAGTAGCGCGGGCCGGTACTTTTGATTTGTCCGTTGAAGAGGGGAGAGTCTGCCAAGCCGCTCTTTAGTACGTTGTGCACTTCTTTGTTGGTGTTGCATGTCCAGCAAGGAAGTTGCGGTAACGCCCTATGAGGGCCGTAGTAGGAGAACTGGTGATAGTCGTTCTCGCCCGGTTGCTCTTCCATCAGGTCGAAATGTACGCTCCGCTTGTCTATGCGCACGGGCGTTCCTGTTTTCATTCGTGCCGAGGTGATGCCGTGCCGGGTGATGCTTTCGGTGAAATGAAGCACAGCGGGTTCTGCAATGCGTCCGCCTGCAACTTTCTTCCTGCCGATGTGCATGAGCCCGTTCAGAAATGTTCCAGCTGTCACCACGACTGCCTTGGCTCTGAATGTGATGCCCCAAATGGTGGTAATGCCGACGGCCATGCCGTCTTTTACCAACAACTCCTCTGCCTGATCCTGAAAAATGTCAAGGTTGGGCGTGTTGTCAAGCGTCTTTCGCCAAGTGGTGATAAACTTCTCGCGGTCGCATTGGGCACGTGGACTCCATACGGCAGGTCCTTTCGAGCGGTTTAGCATACGGAACTGTATGGCCGTGGCATCTGTAACCTTACCCATTTGACCGCCAAGGGCGTCAATTTCCCTTACAATCTGACCTTTGGCAATGCCGCCTACTGCGGGATTGCAACTCATTTGGCCGATTTTGTTCATGTCCATCGTTATCAGACACGTCTTGGCACCCATGTTGGCAGCTGCTGTTGCAGCCTCGCAACCAGCGTGGCCGGCTCCGATAACGATTATATCATATTTGAATTCCATCATAGAAAGTGGGATTTTCCCCGTGCAAAAATACAAAAGTTTCTCAATATGGGCTTTTAATTTTCTCCAAAAACACTTTGGCGTATCATTATTTTATAGTATTTTTGCAAGCGTATTTTACCGCCCTTGTACCTAAAAGGCGGTATTCATTGCTCGTTGCAACATTTTTTCTACACCGAAGGTGTTCGGTCTTGAAATTTATTCTAACATTTTAAATAATTTAATTCAACATTTTATGTGGTTAATCAATTCTCCTATTGGTAGAAAGGTAGTGATGTCCCTGACGGGCGTCTGCCTTATTCTATTCTTGACATTCCACTTGTGTATGAACGTTACTGCGCTCTTCTCAGGGGATGCTTACAACACCATTTGTGAGTTGTTGGGCTCTAACTGGTATGCCATTGTCGGTACACTGGGGTTGGCTTTCCTTGCGGCTTGCCACATCGTGTATGCTTTCATCTTGACAGCGCAAAACCGTCGTGCACGTGGAAACGAGCGATATGCTGTCACTTCGCGTCGTCCGGAGGTTAGCTGGGCCAGCCAGAACATGCTAGTGCTTGGTTTAATCATTCTGTTGGGTCTGTTGTTGCACCTGTTTAACTTTTGGTACAACATGATGTTTGCAGAGATTGCCAACTTGAGCACTTCTATCGAACCCACTGATGGCTTCGGCTGGATAGAGCAAACATTCTCCAATCCTGTTTATGTAGTGCTCTATCTCGTTTGGTTGGCTGCCATCTGGTTCCACCTTACCCATGGTTTCTGGAGCGCAATGCAGACCCTCGGCTGGAGTGGAAAGGTTTGGCTCAAGCGTTGGCAGACCATCGGCGTGGTGTATGTAACCATTATGATGGCTTGTTTCGCAATCGTTGTACTGGCTTTTGCCACAGGTTGTGCTCCCAGTCTGCTTTAATTTAACAATAGAAAGAAACAATACTTGAAAGAAAATAGATCGATTATGGCTAATCAGATAAATTCAAGAATTCCTGAAGGTCCCGTTGCTGAGAAGTGGACTAACTATAAGGCACATCAACGCTTGGTCAATCCAAAGAACAAGCTCAAGCTCGATATCATCGTTGTGGGTACGGGTCTGGCTGGTGCCAGTGCCGCTGCAAGCCTCGGCGAAATGGGCTTCAAGGTGCTCAACTTTTGTATTCAAGACTCTCCGCGCCGCGCTCACTCCATCGCTGCACAGGGCGGTATCAACGCAGCAAAGAACTATCAGAACGACGGCGACTCTGTCTATCGTCTGTTCTATGACACCGTGAAGGGTGGTGACTACCGTGCCCGCGAGGCCAATGTCTACCGCCTGGCTGAGGTAAGCAACAATATCATCGACCAGTGTGTAGCACAAGGCGTTCCTTTCGCCCGTGAGTATGGTGGTATGTTGGCCAACCGCTCGTTTGGCGGTGCACAGGTTTCACGTACATTCTACGCTAAAGGACAGACAGGACAGCAGCTCTTGCTGGGTGCCTATTCGGCTTTGTCGAAGCAGGTGCATGACGGACGTGTTGTTCTTTATACTCGCTACGAGATGGAAGACCTCGTCATCGTTGACGGACGTGCTCGTGGCATCATCGCCAAAAATCTTATCACAGGCAAGCTTGAACGCTTCTCTGCCAACGCTGTAGTGATAGCTACCGGTGGATATGGCAACACCTACTTCCTCTCTACCAACGCAATGGGATGTAACTGCTCTGCTGCAATGGCTTGCTACCGCAAAGGTGCTTACTTTGCTAACCCCTCTTACGTGCAGATTCACCCAACCTGTATTCCCGTTCACGGTGACAAGCAGTCTAAACTGACCCTTATGTCAGAGTCGTTGCGTAACGACGGCCGCATATGGGTGCCCAAAAAACTGGAAGACGCCAAGGCTTTGCAGGCTGGAACTAAGAAAGGTAGCGACATTCCAGAGGAAGATCGCGACTATTATCTCGAACGCCGTTATCCTGCTTTCGGCAATCTTGTGCCCCGTGACGTGGCTTCACGTGCTGCCAAAGAGCGTTGCGACAAAGGCTATGGCGTCAACAACACCGGCCTGGCAGTGTTCCTCGACTTCTCTGAGAGCATCAATCGCTTAGGATTGGACGTTATTCGCCAGCGCTACGGCAACCTGTTCGATATGTATGAAGAGATTACTGACGTCAACCCCGGTGAGGTGGCAAACGAGATAAACGGTATCACCTATTATAACCCGATGATGATTTACCCTGCCATCCACTACACCATGGGCGGCATCTGGGTAGACTACGAACTGATGACATCCATCACTGGACTGTTTGCAATCGGCGAATGTAACTTCTCTGACCACGGCGCCAACCGCTTAGGTGCCTCTGCGCTGATGCAGGGATTGGCTGATGGCTACTTCGTATTGCCTTACACCATCCAGAACTACCTCGCTGACCAAGCCATTTGGCCCCATCTCTCTACCGATCTGCCAGAATTTGAAGAAGCCGAAAAGCATGTTCAGGCTGAAATTGACCGCCTGATGGGCATCCACGGAAAGCGCTCGGTAGACTCTATCCACAAGGAGTTGGGACACATCATGTGGGAACACGTGGGCATGGGACGTACTGCCGAAGGTCTGAAGGAAGGACTTGAAAAGATTAAGGCCATCCGCAAGGAGTTTGATACCAACCTCTTCATTCCTGGAGACAAGGAAGGCTTGAACGTAGAACTCGACAAGGCCATCCACCTGCGTGACTTCATCACCATGGGTGAACTCATCGCTTATGACGCCCTTTCACGCAACGAGTCTTGTGGCGGACATTTCCGCGAGGAATACCAGACCGAAGAAGGCGAGGCCAAGCGCGATGACGAACATTACTTCTATGTAGGCTGCTGGGAATATCAGGGCAGCGACGAGAAGGCTCCAGAGTTGCTCAAAGAGCCTTTAGAGTATGAAGCCATCAAGGTTCAGACACGTAATTACAAGAACTAATTAAAACGACAAGAAACAATTATGGAGAATAATATAAGTTTCACACTGAAAGTTTGGCGTCAGAACGGGCCTAAGGCCAAAGGCCATTTCGATACTTTCGAGATGAAAGACATTCCTACCGACACCTCGTTTCTCGAGATGCTCGACATTCTTAACGAACAACTCATAGAGGACGGCAAGGAACCTTTCGTGTTCGACCACGACTGCCGTGAGGGTATTTGCGGCATGTGCTCGCTCTATATTAACGGCCATCCGCACGGACCGGCAACGGGGGCTACCACCTGTCAGCTCTATATGCGCCGCTTCCACGATGGCGATGTCATCACAGTAGAGCCTTGGCGCTCTGCTGCTTTCCCCGTTATTAAGGATTGTATGGTAGATCGCTCTGCCTTCGATAAGATCATTCAGGCGGGAGGCTATGTCTCTGTCCGCACAGGACAACCACAGGACGCCAATGCCATCCTCATTCCTAAGGAGAATGCCGACGAAGCTATGGACGCTGCCACCTGTATCGGTTGCGGCTGCTGCGTGGCTGCCTGCAAGAACGGGTCTGCCATGCTCTTTGTCAGCTCTAAGGTGAGCCAGCTTGCCTTGTTGCCACAAGGGCGCCCAGAAGCTGCCAAACGCGTCAAGGCTATGGTGGCCAAGATGGAAGAGCTTGGCTTCGGCAACTGCACTAACACCCGTGCCTGCGAGGCTGAATGTCCTAAGAACGAGTCGATTGCCAATATCGCTCGCCTGAACCGCGAGTTCCTTAAAGCCAAACTTGCCGACTAACCGTCTGCACACAAGGCTTTATAAATATATCATAGTCCTCTGCTCTTTGCGTGAGCAGAGGACTTTTTTGTGCCTGTTGGTCGGTCTATTGAGCACAAGTGGGGAAATAACAGTAAATGAAGCTACTGGATTAACAAGTGTTAAATTAGCAGGTAAATTTGAAAAAACCGTGTTAAAAAAAACTAATTATACATTTGCAAAAAGTTGGTTTTGTCTGAGTTATGGATGGTTTGTTATAATTTCGCAACTTAGTATTAAGCATTTTGACAGATAATCTATCTACTTAAATCGCATCTTGAAGTGAAGGTGCAACTGTAAAAAGCAAACGAAAATTAACAATTAAAGCCTAAATCAAAAAAGCAAAATGAAAAAATTATTTACTCTCTTATTGCTCTTGGTGTGTGTTGTTTCTACATCTTGGGCACAAAAAACCTATACGGTATCCTATGACGGAAAGGACGTTGAATCGAAAGAAGGTTACTTTACGAACAGTGCAAAACATAGTTTTAATAAAAAGTTTTGTCCTTGCACCTATGAAGGTCATACCTATGCTAAAGCCTTGAAGATGGAATCTGCAACCACGGTTACATTCACCACTACCAATAAAGCGACCGTAACAATTGTTCAATCGTTAGTATTTGGTGGAGACGCAACCATTAAGCTAAATAATGAAGTGTTGGATGATCGCGTAGATGATACAGAAGGACATGTGGGCGTCTATACAAAGACGAATTTGAAAGCAGGTACATATACTGTTGCAAGAGGAAGTGGAGAGTCCGGCATCTGTTATATAAAGGTGGTAGAGCAAGCTGCAGAAAATCAGGTGGCCATTCCTACCATTTCGTCTGCTGATGGTAAGTTTACATTCACAGACAATGCCACCATCTCTATCTCTACTGCTACTGCAGGGGCAACCATCCATTACACGATTAACGATGGTGACGAACAGGTTTATAGCAATCCGTTCACCATTAATAGCAAGTCTACCATCAAGGCTTGGGCCACAAAAGACAGTATGGTGAAAAGCTCTACAGCGACAGCCACCTTTTCGAAAGTATTGAACAACCCTGTTCTGACGTTGAACGGCAACATTCTTACACCTGGCGATATTGAAGGTCTAAGCTGTAACGAAAACCTTATCGCTACGGCAGATGAAGGTCAATTCATTATTTCTGCTTGGAGTACCAATCCTAATAAGTACACCACCGCAGAAGGCCTGAACGGCAGTAACAAATCAGAAACGAATACAACCAACCTTTCAACGGCAACAGGAGGCGACCAAAGAGTCCTTTTCATTGCAGCCACCGATGGGAATGGCAACTATAGCGACCTTTGTGTTTACGTGTTCAAGAATATCTATACCGTTTTGACATCCATTACGGATGCAGGTTATGCTTCTTTCAGTGATGCGAAAAATAAGTTGGACTTCTCGCAGATGGACGGGTTGACAGCTTATGTGGCCACTGGTAATACCACCTCTACCATTATGCTTGAAGAGGTGACTTCCATACCTGCATCAACTGGAGTGATATTGAAAGGCGCAAAGGGCGAATACCGTATTCCTATAGCAAGTTCTGCTTCAGAGCCTGTTGTAAACATTTTGAAGGCAACAACCAAAGAAACCACTTTTAAAGCAGGCGAAGCTTATGCGTTTGGAGTCCTCAATGGAACAGTAGGATTCTATGTTGTTGGCGAAGGAGGCTATACAGTTAAGAAAAACCGTGCTTATATTGATGCAACCTCTATCACTGCAGATGCCAAGCCGTTCCTTACTTTTGACAACAACGAAACCAACAATATCAGCTTTGAAGAAGCTGCTTCCTTCGACAAGAATGCACCAATGTACAATCTTGCAGGACAGCGCGTCAATGCCAACTATCACGGCGTAGTGCTTCAAAACGGCAAGAAATTCATCGTAAAGTAAAACGATACAGTTATTATATAAATTACACACAAAATGAAAAAAGCAACATATATCACACCTTCAATCAAGGTGAAACAAATTAATACGGAATCTCTTTTGGCTTCAGAATCGGTAACTTATGGAGATGGAACTACAAGTGACACAGGCTTCCAAGGCTTGTCCAACGAGGGAACCGTTGAGGATGACGAAGAGGATGTAGCACTACCACAAAACTATAACATCTGGGAATAAGAAAAAACAAGTAGAACTGATTGTTCAATAAAGAATGGGATTGCAACCAAAAAGTAGTTGTAATCCCATTTTCTTTTGCGTTTTGTAAAACGGCAAGAAACGTGTGGAAATGTAAAAAATCGGTAAGTTTATGATAAAATTTGGGTAAATGTAAGATTTTTGTCGATATCTTTTGTTGTTTATAAAAATAATGCATATATTTGCAAACGAAATGTAAAAACCAAGCAAATAACTCTTTGGTGGCATATTGTCAAATACTAATAAATTAATAACGAAAGAAAGCTGTTATATCCCACGAGAAGATAAACAACACTATATTATTCACTAAACACAAGTTTATGAGAAAGAAAATTACACGTTTGTCGTGGTTGGCATTGGCGATAGCCTTGTCTTCCCCTGCTGTCTCAACCGCTCAGACAGCAACCAAAAAGGTGGCACCGAGCCCTGCAAAACTTTTGCTGGATGCTGCAAGTGAGAACCCTTTGGTAAAGAAAGGCCAAATGATTCCGCAGATGCCATCCCTCTTCAAGAGAGCAGCTGTGTTTAATTCCCTGATTCAACCTTCATCATCTGTTGCAAGAGTGCCCTTGAAAGCTGACACAGCTTTAGAGCCCGACTATTGCAACACTTTTGATTCAGAGGAAGACTTCAATGCATTTACCGTTTTGGATGCTAACAATGACGGTAGAACATGGAAGTATTCTGCAAATCAAGGCGCAGCACAGTCTTATTGGAACTCTACAAAGGACAACGACGACTGGTTGTTCTCACCGGCTATCCACTTGAAAGCTTCTCGCTCCTATGTGTTTGCTTTCAAGCTAAGAAACCAGAGCAGTACTTATCATAACTCCTTAGAGGTGAAATGGGGTGATGCTGCAACACCGGAAGGCATGACCAAGACTCTTCTTCCCACTACTACACCTTCTAACGTATGGACAGAGTATACCTATGAGATAACTCCTGAAGCCGATGGCAACTTCTATTTCGGTTTCCATGAAAATTCACCTAAAGACCAGTTCTACTTGCTTGTAGACAGCTTCAGCGTTACAGCTTCAGCGTTGGCAACAGCTCCTGACTCAGTGACAAGTTTGAAGGTGACCCCTGGAGCACAGGGCGCTCTTACTGCAGACTTGAGCTTTAATGTTCCTACAAAGGCCATTGACGGCTCTGCCCTCAGTAAAGTTGATAGCCTTGTCATCAAGCGTGACGGTGCAATTATCTCTGTTTTAGGACAGAAGAGTGCTGGTACACACGTTGCCTTCCAAGACAATGAGCTCAGCGGTCTTACTGTTGGAGGTACACACAAATACTCAGTTGTTGCCTACAAGGGAGAAGATGCAGGACGCACCAATACTGTTGCAGCCTGGATTGGTGAAGACGTTCCATTGGAACCACAGAACCGTGTTTTGACAGACAACGTTTCCAACATACTCGTTTCTTGGGATCCATTCACCAATGTTGGAGCTAATGGCGGTTATGTAGATGCTTCTAAGTTGTCAGTGTCAGTCTTTAAACTGGTAGAAAGCATTTTCGGCTATTCTGTTGGCGACTCTTTGACTACCAGTGAAAAGGGTGCAACGAGTGTAACTATTGACCAAGATCCAGAAGAATCTACGTCTGATGACGGCTATCAGGATTTGCTCCAGTATGCCGTAAGAACCAATGGTGCTTCTGCTAATAGTGGTTACTACATCACCAATGCACTTGTTGTAGGTCCAACTATTTCTGCTCCATATAAAGAGTCTTTCGCAGCCGGTAATGTTGAAAACGGTTTTGCATGGCTTGAATCTAACGAAGCCGTAGTCAATCGTGCTACAGCGTCTACTTGGACACTCTCTACAGACGTTTCTGCAGATAATGATGGCGGTTGCGCTTACTGGTCTGACATTGAAGGCTCTTACTCAAGCTATACCATAGAGGCTGGCGACGAGTGCTCAATCAACACTCCAAAGTTAAGTGTTAAGAACACCACCAATCCTACACTTTCATTCAGCTACTATGCTCCTGCCAAGACAAAAGCAAAGCTTGAGGTAGTTGTTGCTACTCCTGATGGAGCAGAAACCACCCTTAAGACTATCGACCTGTCAAAGAAGACCACTTCTGGTTGGGTTTCAGAAGAAGCTGACCTTTCAGCATTCAAGAACGAACGCTACTTCTTCGTGAAGTTCCATGGTATTGCAGAAGACAATGATATCGAGATGGGTGTTGACAATATCAATGTTCTTGATAAGTTGGACTACAACCTCGCAGCCACTTCTATCAGCGTTCCTTCCAAGGTGAAAGCTGGTACAAGCACACCTGTTGTTGTCGGTGTGAAGAACTGGGGTGCCAATGCAGCAAGCAACTTCAGCGTAGTGCTCTACTCTAACGATGTTGCAGTAGACACAGTGGCAGTTGAAAACGAACTCGCTTCCTTCGAAGAGACCAGCGTAGAGACCACATTGCCAGTTAAGATTAATGCTCCAGAGCAACTCTCTGTAAAAGCAGAAGTGGTTTACGCCAACGACTTGAAGGCAGATGACAATACAACCGAGACAAAGACAGTTAACGTTATTCAGCCTAAGACACCAAAGGTTTCTGACCTTACAGCTGAAAACCCAAGCTATCCAACAGTGAACTTGGCTTGGAGTGCTCCTGCTCAACCTGAATTTGCTACAGTTACAGACGGCTTCGAAGATTATGAAGACTTCGCTATTGATGAATTTGGTGGCTGGCAGACTTCTTGCGGAAACGATCAGGCTTTAGGTATGGGCTTCTGGAATTATTATCAATATCCTAACCAGGGAACTGCATTTGGATTTATCGTCTTCAACCTCTCACAGGTTTATCCTGACGCTGACCTCGTAACACCTAACCCAGGTCTTGCTGCACATACCGGCGACAAGTATGCTATGTCTCCTTACCGTGCAGACGGTAGCAACTTCCTTGACAATGATAGCTGGTTGATTTCTCCATCCCTCTCAGGAAAGGCACAGACCATTTCGTTCTATGTAAACAACCTTGCATCAGCCGATGGTGTTTATGCAGAGTCTTATGATGTATTGGGTTCAAAGACCAATACCGATCTTTCAAGCTTCACCAAGATTGGTGATACTCGTGTAGCCAACGGATCTGTTGTAGCCGGCGATGGCAACAACTGGACTAAAGTAAGCGTTGACATTCCAGAAGGAACTAAGTACTTCGCTATTCACCAGACCACTTCAGCTGACAATGCATTCCTCTTCGGTGTTGACGATGTAACTTATGAAAGTGGTGCAGAAGGCGCTTCTGACTCTATCGTAGCTTACAACATCTATCGTGATGGTGAGTTGATCGCAACAGTTGACGGTAAGACATTCGCCTTTACTGATGATGTTCGTGTAGATGGTGAGCATGTTTACAACGTAACAGTTGTTTACGAAGACGCTGAAGGCAACCAGTCTGAGTCTGGCTTCTCTAACGATGCAACAGTTGTAACTTCTATTGAAGCTATCGAAGCTATAGAGAACGCTTCTTCTTACAACGTCTATACTCTCGATGGTAAGGTTGTAATGAAGGATGCTAAGTCTTTGAATGGATTGAAGAAAGGCGTTTATATCATCAATGACAAGAAGTATATCTTGAAATAAGAATAAATAGATATTCTTAAGTTTTCATCCTTGCATAACACAGGTAGGTGCTTTTACCTACGGTGTTGTGCAAGGATTTTCTTTTTTACAGACAGTTCTTGCCGTTCATTTGGAATAGTTTCTGTAAATTTGTATGCAGTTACCAAATGCTAATGAATGAACGAGGCTACCTTACTCTTTGTGCAAAATCATAGTGACGAAGACGTTCGTACCTTGGCTTTCCAAGCCAATCGATACCCAGACGTGGATATGCCATGGGCGCTTGACCAGATACGCGGCAGGCAAATGGCTCGATTTAAGTTGCCTACATGGGCAAGCCACGACAGGATAGTCTATCCTCCCCACCTGTCAATGGAGCAATGTTCGAGCGAAAAGACGGCCCGTTACAAGGCGGCTATAGCTAAGCGCCTTTTGCAGACCCCTGTGGAACAATCATTGTCGGAACACAATACGACTCTGGTAGACCTTACTGGAGGCTTTGGTGTGGATTTTTCCTTTCTTTCTTCCTTGTTCGATTCAGCCACATACGTTGAACAACAACCGACTCTTTGCGAGTTGGCACGCCATAATTTTCAGACGCTAAAGCTTGGAAACGTTAGAGTAGAGAACGGGGATGGAATCGATTGTCTTCAACAGATGTCCCATTCCACGATGATTTATCTGGATCCAGCCCGTCGTGATGAGCATGGGCGCAAGACTTACAGCATAAAAGACTGTACTCCGAATGTAACGCAATACATAGACAATCTGCTCTTGAAGTGTGATTATCTTTTGCTGAAACTGTCGCCCATGTTGGATTGGCACGAAGCAGTTGACGAGTTGAAAGGCGTGATAGAGGTACATATCGTCAGTGTAGGCGGAGAGTGCAAGGAAATGCTTCTGGTTCTTTCTGCTCATAGTTGCCAACCATTGAAGCTTATTTGTGTCAATGATGGGCAACGTTTTTGTTGCGAGGCGAGAACGGCTACGGAGTCGGTGCCTTTGGAAGAAACAGTCAAGCAGAAACTCACTGCAGGGTCATTGCTTTTAGAACCCAATGCATCCATCATGAAAGCAGGATGTTTCAAGGAGCTGGAGGCTGCATACTCCCTGGTTGCCCTATCGCCCAATTCCCACCTGTTTGTTCCCCGTTTGCCGAACGCAAACAATTGTTTGAAAAAGAATTTCCCCGGAAGGGTATTTGAGATAATAGCAGTTTCTACGTTCAACAAGAAAGAATTGAGTCGTAACCTTGCCAACTTAAAACAGGCTAATATAGCAGTGCGCAATTTTCCTATGACGGTTAACGAACTAAGAAAGCGGCTTAAACTGAAAGATGGGGGCGACAACTATCTGTTTGCCACTACTTTGGGAAAGCGTGACCACCTATTAATAATAGCGAAAAAATAAAGCGAAATTTTGTCAATTCGCCTTTTTTGGCTATTTTTGCACTTTTGAGATATTCTAAAAATTCAAGCTCAATGACTTCTGTTCAGATAAGGAAAGTAGAAACAAAAAAGGAACTTAAGACTTTCATAGACTTTCATTACGACCTCTATAAGGGCAACAAATATGACGTGCCCACCTTGTTTAGCGACGATTGGAACACATTGTCGAAAGACAAAAATGCTGCTTTTGAGTTTTGTCAGGCAGAATATTATCTGGCTTACAAAGGTGGAAAAGTAGTTGGTCGTGTGGCTGCCATTATCAATCATAAAGCCAACAAGCGCTGGAAACGTGAAGACGTGCGCTTCGGATGGATAGACTTTATAGACGACATGGATGTTTCTAAAGCACTTCTTGAAGCTGTTGAAAGCTATGGACGTGCCAATGGAATGAAACAAGTGGTAGGTCCGTTGGGCTTTACCGACTTCGATCCGGAGGGAATGTTGACCGAAGGGTTTGACCAGCTTGGGACAATGTCCACCATATACAACTATCCTTACTATCCGGAACACCTCAAAAAAATGGGCGGATGGGTGAAAGACAACGATTATGTGGAATTTAAACTGCTTGTTCCAAAGACCGTTCCGGAAAAGTATATCAAACTTTCTGAAATGGTGGAGAAGCGTTATAACCTTCATGTGCGCACCCTTACCAAGAAAGAAATCAACGAAGGTGGCTACGGACATAAGATCTTCCGCCTTATCAACGATACCTATAAAGACCTTTATGGCTTCTCGGAACTGTCAGACAGGCAGGTCGACCAATATGTAAAAATGTATTTGCCCTTGGCCGACTTGCAGATGATACCGATAGTTGAAGACTGGAATGCAGACCGAAAACTGGTTGGTGTGGGCATTACCATCCCCTCGTTGGCTGTCGCTTTACAGAAATGCCGTCGCGGACGCTTGTTTCCTTTTGGATGGTGGCACCTTTTAAGGGCGCTGAAATGCCATAAAACGAAGATTGTGGACATGGAGATGATAGGTGTACTTCCCGAATACCGCATGAAAGGAGCCAACGCACTCTTGTTTGCCCACCTTATACCACTCTACCAGAAGTACGGTTTTGAATGGGGAGAAAGTCAAGTTGAAATGGAAACCAACGACAACGTGCAAAGCCAATGGCAATATCTGGAAACCATTTTGCATAAGCGTAGACGTTGTTACAAGAAAGAATTATAAATAAAATAATGGCAGAAGAACTCACCGACATCGTCAATTCGCCATCGGCAGCAGGACAACAACCAGTTGAATATACCGATGACAACATCCGACACCTGTCGGATATGGAACACGTGCGTACCCGTCCGGGTATGTATATCGGCCGCCTTGGTGACGGATCGTTGCCCGAAGACGGTATTTATGTCTTGCTGAAAGAGGTTGTGGATAACTCTATCGATGAGTTTAAGATGAATGCCGGCGACCGCATAGAGATAGATATAGAAGACGAACTGCGCGTTTCTGTTCGTGACTATGGCCGAGGCATACCGCAAGGAAAGCTTGTTGAAGCGGTCAGCGTGCTGAACACTGGTGGTAAATACGACTCAAAGGCTTTTAAAAAAAGCGTGGGCCTGAATGGCGTGGGCGTTAAAGCCGTTAATGCACTTAGCGCCCGTTTTGAAGTGAAAAGCTATCGTGAAGGGAAAGTTCGCTCCTTGGTGTTTGAAAGAGGACAGTTGAAGAGCGATAAAACAGAACCTTCTGAAGATGAAAATGGAACTTACATCTTCTTTGAACCCGACCCCACGTTGTTTAAAAACTATCGTTTCCATTCTGATATCGTGGAAACAATGTTGCGCAACTATACTTACCTGAACACAGGTTTAGCTATAATGTATAATGGGCGACGCATTATCAGCCGACATGGTCTTAAAGACCTGCTGACCGATAATATGACGGTGGAGGGCCTTTATCCTATTGTTCACATGAAAGGAGAGGATATAGAGATTGCCTTTACCCACACCAATCAGTATGGCGAAGAATATTATAGCTTTGTCAACGGCCAGCACACCACCCAAGGGGGTACCCACCAGACGGCGTTCAAGGAACACATAGCACGCACCATCAAGGAATTTTTTGGGAAGTATGAGTATGGTGACATCCGTAACGGACTTGTTGCAGCCATAGCTCTAAACGTGGAAGAACCTGTTTTCGAATCACAGACCAAGATAAAGTTGGGAAGTACGCAAATGGCCCCCGGCGGAGATTCTATCAATAAATATGTCGGCGATTTCCTGAAGACCAATGTTGACAACTATCTTCATATACATAAGGAAGACTGCGCCGATATAATGGAAGGGAAGATAAAGGAGAGCGAACGTGAGCGCAAGGCGATGGCAGGCGTAACCAAGCTTGCGCGCGAGCGTGCCAAGAAAGCAAATCTTCACAATCGCAAGCTACGTGACTGCCGCATCCACTTCTGTGATGTCAAGAACGAGCGAAAGGAAGAGTCGAGCATCTTCATTACCGAGGGAGACTCTGCAAGCGGAAGCATTACCAAAAGCCGTGATGTAAACACACAAGCAGTGTTTTCTTTGCGCGGAAAACCACTCAATTCTTTTGGCCTAACCAAAAAGGTAGTCTATGAAAACGAAGAGTTTAACCTTCTTCAGGCAGCCCTTGACATTGAAGATGGCCTTGACTCTCTGCGCTATAATAAGGTAATTGTGGCTACAGATGCCGATGTGGACGGTATGCACATACGTTTGCTCATCATCACCTTCTTCCTTCAGTTCTTTCCCGACTTGATAAAGAAAGGACACGTCTATGTCTTGCAGACCCCGTTGTTTCGTGTCCGCAACCGCAGAACGAAGATAAAGAATAAGGAAATCGTTAAAGCGGCGGACGAAAAGCGAACCCGACAAGAAAAAAAGAGCGATTTTATCACCCTTTACTGTTACACGGAAGAAGAAAGGCAACAGGCTATTCATGATTTGGGGCCAGACCCAGAGATAACCCGCTTTAAGGGATTGGGAGAGATTTCGCCGGATGAGTTCGTTCATTTCATAGGTCCCGATATGCGTTTGGAACAAGTGACGCTTCATAAAAACGACCAGGTGCAGAAACTGTTGGCTTACTATATGGGTAAAAACACCATGGAACGCCAGAACTTCATCATTGACAATCTTGTGATAGAAGAGGATATACCAGAAGAAGATGCAGATGTAAGATAAAACCATTTACAACAATGAAAAAACTAACAGTAACACTAATAGGCTTGATGACTGTACTTGTAATGCAAGCACAGATACGTTTGGATTTCGGAAAAGATGCCCCATTAAAGAAAATACAGTTTGCAGAGGTTGCTATAGCTAACCTTTATGTAGACTCGTTAGACGAAAACCAGCTTGCCGAATCAGCCATTCGTGGAATGTTGGAAAAACTCGATCCCCATTCAACCTACACAGATGCAAAAGAAACAAAAGCACTTGAAGAACCCCTACAAGGCGATTTTGAGGGAATAGGTGTGCAGTTTAACATCGTTGATGATACCTTGCTGGTTGTACAGCCCACCACCAACGGTCCTTCTCAAAAGGTGGGCATTATGGCAGGCGACCGCATAGTGGAGGTAAACGACACGGCTATTGCTGGTGTAAAGATGGGTCGTTCGGACATTATGCGTCGGCTTCGCGGCAAAAAAGGAACAATGGTTCATCTTGCAATTGTGCGTCGGGGAGTTGCCGGTAAGCTCTATTTCGATGTGAAGCGCGACAAAATACCGGTTCATTCTGTAACAAGCGCTTATATCGTAGAGCCGGGAATAGGTTATATCCGCATCGAAAGCTTTGGAGAAAAAACCTATGATGAGTTTATCTCGGCTATTGCCACATTACGAAAAAAGGGAATGAACGACCTTATTCTGGACCTGCAAGGCAATGGAGGAGGCTATTTGCAGTCGGCTGTACAGATAGCCAACGAGTTCTTAAACGATGGCGATATGATTGTATATACCGACGGCAGAAAGGCAGGACGCAAAGAATATCATGCCAAGAGCAACGGCCAGTTCCGTCAGGGGAAAGTTGTCGTCTTGATAGACGAGCTTACAGCATCTGCTGCCGAGATTGTGACGGGTGCCATTCAAGACCAGGACAGAGGCATTGTGGTAGGGCGTCGTTCTTTTGGAAAGGGATTGGTACAACGGCCTGTGCCACTACCGGGTGGCGCTTTGCTGCGTTTGACAGTGGCACACTATTACACACCAAGTGGCCGTTGCATTCAAAAGCCTTATAAGAAAGGGGAGAAGAGGGAGTATAACCAAGATCTTGAAAACCGTTTGAAGCATGGGGAATTGACCAATTCCGACTCCATCCATTTCTCAGACAGCCTAAAATGCTATACGTTGCGTAAACACCGGATGGTGTATGGTGGTGGTGGCATTATGCCAGACTGTTTTGTTCCGCTTGACACCATGAGATACACACGCTATCATCGCCAACTGGCAGCCAAAAGCATTGTCTTCAATCAAGACATAAAATATATTGACCAGAATCGTAAACGCTTGCAGCGCCGCTTCTCCACGTTTGACAATTTCCGTAAGAACTTTGACGTTCCACAGGAACTGATAGACACTATTTTCGCTGAAGGACGGAAAGCTGGCATTGAGCCAAAAGACTCTGACGAACTAAAACGTACCCTTCCGCTTTTGCGTTTGCAACTGAAAGCGCTCATCGCTCGCGACCTTTGGGATATGAATGAGTACTATCAGGTATGGAATTCGTCTACCGACATCTTCCGTAAAGGGGTAGAGGCAATTAAAGAAAACTAATATGTGGTCAAGAATAGGTACCAGACCGCTTAAGGTAGGGGTAGCCCGAAAGTAGGTAACCACCGGACGACTTTATAGAAAACGGGTGAAGCGAAAAACCGCTTCACCCGTTTTCTGTGTTGTAAGTATCAATAGTAAAAAGCACGTCTAAAGGCATTTGCTTGTCGTCTAAGCCTTCAACAGGGCAAGGGCCTTGTCTTCTTCGGCCTCCATTATCTCGCGCTCTCCAGGGCCTTTATCGTTGATTCCGCAAAGATGAAGAATGCCATGGATGATTACTCTGTGCAATTCGTCATCGTAAACCTTTCCCAACATTTCTGCATTTGAACGTACCGTGTCGAGACTGATAACGATATCGCCGCTTATCGTATCGTCTTCGTCATAGTCGAAGGTGATGACATCGGTGTAATAGTCGTGTCCCAAGTATTCACGGTTGACTTCGAGAATCTTTTCATCGCTGACAAACATATATCCAATCTCGCCCACTTTTCTTCCGAAAGTAGCTGCTACGGCTTTTATCCAAGCCGTTGTTTCGCGCTTTTTTATTTTCGGCATACGCACGCCGTCTGTATTGTAACTTATCATTGTTCTGCTTTGTTTGTTGGAAGAAATTCTTGTACGTCCTTTCCGAAATACTCCAATTCCCTTACGAGAGTGCTGCTCACACTTGCCAGAGATGGCTCGGAAAAGAGCAGAATGGTTTCTACGCCACATAACTGGTGGTTGACTTCTGCCTGGTTGCGTTCATATTCGTAATCGGCAACGCTTCTCACACCTCTCAATAGAAAGCTTGCATGCTCGCGTTGCACCAGATCTGCTGTTAGGTCGTTATAGGAAACAACGCTGATGCGTGGCTCGTTGGCGTAGAGACTTCTGATGGTTGCCACTCGGTCGGCCACAGATTGATGCGCATTTTTCAGCCGACTCTCTGCAACACCTATCACAAGATGGTCAAATAGAGGAAGTCCGCGCTTCACAATATTGGCATGCCCAATCGTAAAAGGATCGAATGTACCTGTGAAAATTCCTGTCTTTTCTCTCGTGTTCATCTCTTTCTTTTGGGTGCAAAGTTACAAACTTTCGATGAAAACGGCTCTTGATTAAAACAGAAAAATTGACCTTTGTAGGTCATTGAAAGTCAGTTAGTTAGGAATACCCTGTGTTTTACCTTCTAAAACACGGCATTTTAGGAGCTAAAACACGGCATATTGGAGGGTAAAACACGGGGTTTTGGAAAATAAAAACGAATTTATTGAAAATTATTTTTGTGATTTCGGAAATATTGCCTATATTTGCAACAGAAACCACTAAAAGGCAAATTACAGTTTAATTCCCATATTTGATAGGGCAAAAAGCCTTTTCCTATAAATTACGTAGCGGTATACCCCGTGACGGGAAATCCGTTTTTCTAACTTGAAGAGTTGTTGATAAATAAAGACAATGTTTTTCAGATTTGGCTAAATGTTGCCAAAGGGGGGGTGTATCAGTGTAGGAACATAGATACATCCCCTTCTTTTTGGGAACGCTAATCGAATAGGCTGGGTTCCATCACGTTGCTTCCATTGGTGCTGCGTCCCAAGTGTTGATAGGCCAAAGCCGTTACCATACGTCCTCGCGGGGTGCGCTTCAAAAATCCCTCTTGGATGAGAAATGGCTCATAGACCTCTTCTACCGTTCCGCTGTCTTCACCAATGGCTGTGGCGATGGTGCTTATACCCACAGGACCTCCATTGAATTTGTCGATAATGGTCAGCAGAATTTTGTTGTCTATCTCGTCCAATCCATATTGGTCTATGTTGAGTGCGCCTAAAGCTAATTGCGCAATAGCGTTGGTAATGGTGCCGTCACCCTTCACTTGGGCGAAGTCTCGCACACGACGAAGCAACGAATTGGCTATACGTGGCGTACCGCGACTGCGTCGGGAAATCTCTACGGCAGCATCATCTTCTATTGGAACTTTCAACAACGAGGCACTACGGCGAATAATGCGTTGGAGGGTGGCAGGGTCATAATACTGTAAATGCATATTAATGCCAAACCGCGCACGGAGCGGAGCGGTGAGCATTCCGCTGCGGGTGGTCGCTCCGATAAGGGTGAACGGGTTGAGATCAATCTGTATGGAGCGTGCCGACGGCCCCTTGTCAATCATGATGTCAATGCGAAAATCTTCCATTGCCGAATAGAGATATTCTTCCACCACGGGTGACAAACGGTGTATTTCGTCGATAAACAACACGTCATTGGGCTCAAGCGAGGTGAGAATGCCAGCCAAGTCGCCAGGTTTGTCCAGCACGGGGCCACTGGTTATTTTGAAGCCAACCCCTAACTCGTTGGCAATAATGTTGCTGAGGGTGGTCTTTCCTAAGCCAGGAGGTCCGTAGAGCAAGGTATGGTCGAGTGGCTCGCCACGGTATTTGGCTGCCTCCACAAAGATGCTGAGGTTTTCAACCACCTTGTCCTGACCGTTGAAATCGGAAAAACGAAGTGGACGGAGCGCATTCTCAAACGCTTTTTCGGCGGAACTGAGCTGCTCGTCTCTTATGTCAAAGTCTTCTGCCATAGGTTGCAAAGATACAAATAAAATCTATAATAAGCTTGTTTGCCGATCATTTTGCTTGCCGTTGGTAGCAGGGAACGGTGGATTTTTTCTGTTGTTATCAAAACATTGCAACCCAGTTGCAGTAGGTATTCTATAACTTTGCAACCGAAAATCATCAAGAAAAAGAAACTATGGATAAGGAAAAGAAACCCAATAAGGCAACCTGCGGACAGGGGTGTGTCGAAAATGAAGAGCATCAACATGAAGAAGAAGTAGAGATGAAGCCTTGGCAACTCATCTTGTCGGCAGTGATGCTTGTTTCAGGAATGGCTGTTCCATTGCTTTTCGGGACGTGGCCAGGAGGAGAATGTGTTCGCTTGGTTTGGTTTGTAGTGGCTTTCTTGCCAGTAGGATTACCTGTGATGGGCGAAGCGTGGGAGGCCATTGCGCAAGAACGCGACTTCTTCAGCGAGTTTATGCTGATGTCTGTGGCTTGCATAGGAGCGTTCGCCTTGCGTGAATATCCAGAGGCGGTGGCCGTGATGTTGCTTTACTGTGTTGGTGAAATGTTTCAGGACAGAGCCATTGAGCGGGCGCGAGACAACATAAAGAGCCTTATGGCGTTCCGACCCGACCACGCCGTGGTGGTGGAAAACGGCAAAAAGCAAGTGAAAAGTCCTGAAAGCGTGAAGGTGGGTGATATTATTGAGGTGAGACCTGGCGACCGTGTGCCCCTCGACGGTATACTTGTTACGGAGGATGCAGCCTTCAACACGGCAGCTTTAACAGGCGAGTCGATGCCGCGTACGATAGCCAAAGGCAAAGAAGTGCTGGCCGGAATGATAGCAACCGAGTCTGTTTCGCAACTCAGTGTGGAACGCCCTGTGGGCGAGTCTGCCGTATCGCGCATTTTGGGAATGGTGGAAGAGGCTGCAGAACGTAAAGCTCCTACCGAACTGTTTATCCATCGTTTTGCCCATATCTATACGCCAATTGTCATTGTGTTGGCAGTATTGACTATTGTGTTGCCTTACGTTTATTCGATGATAGATACCTCTTTTGTCTATCAGTTGGAAGCGTGGGTGCATCGTGCACTGGTTTTTCTGGTGATATCTTGCCCCTGTGCTTTGGTTGTCAGCATTCCGCTGAGCTATTTTGCGGGGATAGGGGCAGCCTCCAAACGAGGCATCCTGTTCAAAGGAGGCAACTATTTGGATGCCGTTACCGAACTGCAGGCGGTGGTGTTTGACAAGACTGGCACCCTCACCACGGGTGAATTTAATGTGACGGAAGTGGTAGGACTGAGTGAGGAAGACTTGCAACAGGTGTCATCCATAGAACAGTCGTCCACCCATCCCATAGCCAAGGCCATCAATAGGTACTGTCCGCCAACTGCAACCATTGACGCAAAGAACCTTGCTGGCTACGGGCTAAGTGCCGGTGAGTGGCTGGTGGGCACGCTACGTCTTCTTGACAAGTCTGGCATCACCTATCCCGAGAAACTTAAAGAAATACCCGATACGATTGTGGCTTGTGCGCATAAAGGCAGGTTTGTAGGATATGTGCTACTGGCTGATACGCTCAAGCAAGACGCCGAACAAACTGTTGAAAGCTTGCGAAGTTGTGGAGTGGAACGAATAGAAATTCTGTCGGGCGACAAACAGGCGTTGGTTGACAAAGTGGCCCGGCATCTTCGGGTGGATAAAGGCTATGGAGACTTGCTCCCTCAAGGCAAAGTGGAGCATATAGACCAGTTGCGCAAAGCTGGGGAAAAAGTGGCATTCGTGGGAGATGGCATCAACGATGCACCAGTCTTGGCCTTAAGCGATGTCGGAATGGCAATGGGAGCGATGGGAGCAGATATGGCTATTGAGACAGCAGACGTCATTATACAGACAGATCAGCCATCAAAGGTGGCAGAGGCAATAAGTATTGGGCGGCGTACGCGAGCTATTGTTCACCAAAACATAGTTCTTGCCATCGGCATTAAGCTCCTTGTGATGGTTCTTGGTGTGTTTGGTGTGGCCAATTTGTGGGAAGCAGTCTTTGCAGATAGCGGCGTAGCACTGTTGGCCGTATTGAATGCCACACGAGTGTTTATGACTGTTCATCAGCCCAAAAAGGCCAAACGGACTGCTAAATAGATTTGAGCCGAATACGACATTCCTCCAGAATGTGTGTCAACTCGTCCACGGTGGTTGCTCTCAGCATGGCGATGCGCGTCTGACGGAAGTCGGGTATGCCTTTGAAGATGGGGCTTGCTGCAAGATGGCGGCGGGTGTGCAAGATGCCGCGATATTCGTCAATGCGTTCCACGTTGATGCGCATTTGCTCTTCCAAAATGTCTATCTTGTCATCGATGGTAAGGGGAGCATCCTGATGTTCCTTGCTTCCATCGAGGCATTGCCGTATCTCTTTGAATATCCAAGGGCGTCCAAAAGTGGCACGTCCCACCATAATGGCATCTACGCCATAACATTCAAAGGCGTTGCGCGCTGTTTCTCCACTGGTTATATCCCCATTGCCAATGATGGGAATGGTGATGCGGGGGTTGTCCTTAACGGCTTTAATCAGACTCCAGTCGGCCTCACCGGTATACATTTGGCTTCGGGTGCGTCCGTGAATGGTGAGCGCCTGTATACCGCAGTCTTGCAGTTGCTCAGCAAGGTCTTTGATGATAAGGTTCTCCTTATCCCATCCTAACCGCGTTTTTACCGTTACAGGCGTCTTTACCGCTTTCACGACAGAACGTGTAATGTCAAGCATTAACGGAATGTTGCGTAGCATACCAGCTCCAGCTCCCTTTCCGGCTACCTTTTTTACGGGGCATCCGAAATTCAAGTCGATAACGTCAGGATGACTTTGTTCTACAATTTTGGCTGCTTCGACCATAGAATCTACATCGCGGCCATAAATCTGTATGCCTACAGGACGTTCCTCATCGCAGATGGTGAGCTTCTTTATGGTAGCGGCAATATTGCGCACCAAGGCTTCTGCCGATACAAACTCGGTATATACCATAGCAGCTCCAAAACGTTTACAAAGCATTCTGAAGCCAATGTCTGTAACGTCTTCCATGGGCGCAAGGAACACGGGCTGCTGACCAAATTCAAGATTTCCAATCTTCATATTGGCTGCAAAGATACACAAATCTTGTCGGATAATGTCGTTTCGAAAGAAAAATGGCAAGTGGCTTTTTGTGCGTTGTCTACCAAATAGTTGGTAGTAGGGGTGAGAAAGCTTCGTAAATGTGCAGTAATAACAAAAGAAATCGGTAATTTTGCCACTGAATATGAACTTTCAGACGATAACACTTACAAACGGACTACGCGTGGTGTGCCTTCCATCAAGCTCAAAAGTGGTCTATTGCGGATATGAGGTAGGCGTGGGTTCGCAAGACGAGCAAAGCGGAGAAGAAGGCTTGGCCCATTTCTGCGAGCATGTAACCTTTAAAGGAACCAAACGTCGTACGGCCTTACAAGTAATTAACGAACTTGAAAGCGTTGGGGGAGAACTTAACGCTTTTACGACGAAGAGCGACACGGTGTTTTATGCCGCTGTCCTTGTCAGCCATTTGTCACGTGCTGTTGACCTGCTGACCGATGTTGTATTCCATTCGGTCTATCCACAAGAAGAGATTGACAAAGAGGTGGAAGTGATTTGTGACGAGATTGAATCGTACAATGATTCTCCTGCAGAACTTATCTATGACGACTTTGAGAATGTGCTGTTTCGTGGCACTCCTTTGGGTCATAATATTTTAGGGACAGCTTCTCAGGTGCGTTCTTTCCGTACGGAAGATGCCAAGCGTTTTACTTCCAGCCACTATCTTCCAGCTTCTTCTGTCTTTTTCGCCTATGGAAACGTTGATATTGGCGTATTGGCCAGTTTACTTTCTTCTGCTTTTGGCGGAGTGGGCATACGTCCTTCTTCGGAACGTAAACCGCATCCAGCGTCTGCTAATATCGTTTTGCCCCCATTGGATCCTGCTGTCAATGTTTTAGACAAAGCCACCCATCAAGCCCATGTTATGTTGGGCAACAGGGCATATAGTCTGCATCATCCGCTTCGCCCGGCATTGGTGTTGCTTAACAACATCGTTGGAGGCCCGAGCTTGAACGCACGTTTAAACCTGTCTTTGCGCGAACAACGAGGATTGGTGTATTCTGTTGAAAGCACATTGTTGAGCTATGATGCCATAGGAGGTTGGTCTGTCTATTTCGGTTGTGACCCTGCAGATGTTGAACAATGTATAGATTTGGTGAAAGAAGAACTGTGTAAACTGGTTTCCACACCACTGTCTGAAGACGAATTGTCGGCTGCCAAACAACAGATGTGCGGACAGATAGGAATAGCTTGTGACAATAGAGAAAACTTTGCATTGGACTTTGGCAAATCCGTCCTTCATTTTGGCTATCCCAAAGACCCAGAGATGGTGTGCAAAGAGTTTGATGCCTTAACGGCAGACACTCTCCAGCAAGTGGCAATTGAGGTTCTCAACCCCGACAAACTCTCAACGCTTATTTACCGGTAAGGTTAGGCCTACAGGTAAAGAATGGCTTCCGGTCCCTCGTTGAAAAGCAAGTCCAAGATGCTGAGATTGGGCAGGAAACCGTGCTTCTGTGCGTACACTTGATAGTATGGACGCGGTGTGAACCCTTTATCGGGTAGGGGATGCTTGGGTTGAATGGCCTCGCGATAGTCGTGTTCGGCTTCTCTTGTAAAATTGTTGGTGATTTCCAAACAAGGCTGAAAGTCGATAAGTTCGCACATTTTATCGGTAATGGCCATGTTGTAGTCGAACAAATAGTCCCATTGTTGTTCGAAAAAGGGATGAAGGTCGTCTGCATAGAATTCAAAAAAAGGACTTTCTCCGTATGCTGACATCAGTGCATTCCAATGTAGATGCCGCCAATGACCATGGTTGCTGATGCGTATGTCGCGCATCAAACGACTTTCGCCATGTTCAATGGGGATGGTAAGCGATTGCATTCCGTTGGTGGTTGCTATCACACAACGGTTGCGATAAGTCTGCTTAACGAAACTTTCTTGTGATTCTATCAAGCATTTGTCAAACCGGTTCAGTTTTTGATACCACTGAACCGGTCCGAAATAAGTGCTTGACAAGAGTGCTTCAGTCATTATTTAATGTTGTCTACCCAACGGAATAAACGGCTCCATCGTATGCCTGCAAGACCATGTCGGTCGGGATCTGACGACCACCAAATGAAGATAGGCTTGCCTACGATATGGTCTTCAGGCACAAAACCCCAATAGCGAGAGTCTGCCGAGTTGTGTCGATTGTCGCCCATCATCCAGTAATAGTCCATTTTGAACGTGTAGCGGTTGGTCTGTTTGCCGTTGATATAGATTTTCCCGTTTCTCACTTCCAGTTTGTTTCCCTCATAGATACGGATAGGTCGCTCGTAGATAGGAAGGTTTTTAAGCGTAAGCGTGATGCTCTTGCCCTTTTGCGGAATCCATACGGGACCGTAATTGTCGCGCGTCCATCCTGTATAAGCATTGAGAGGATAGACCCATCCCGAGAAAAGGTCGGCATCGGTAACGGGGCGTATCGCCTTGACAAGCTTGCGGGCTTTCAACTGTTGTGCGGCATATTTGGTGAGAGGAAGGTATCCGTCAAACTGTTGGAGTACGGCTTGATTGATGACATTGTTGCTTTCTACATCGTTGCCGTGAAGGCGACTGAGGCAAGTAACGTCTTCTTCGCTGATGCCGAGCTCTTTGCGAAGGTCGTTAAAGTCATCGCCGAGAAGTTGGGTTGCCGTCAGATTGTTCAGTTTGACAAAGTAGGTGTATTGTACGTTGTCGGGTTCTTTGTTGGCTTTTCCGTTGAGATAGACAATCTTGTCCTTGATTTGAAGTGTTTGTCCAGGGAGTCCCACACAACGTTTGACATAGTTTTCGCGACGGTCGGTAGGGCGCCAGTCTATCATGCCATAAGTATTGACATTCTGGAGTATGTAGTTGCGCCCCATTTTATAGGCTTTTTCGAAGAAGGCACGTTGCTGAAGAGGTGACAATTTCTGGATGTTGCTGTTGCCACCACCTTGCTGCATGATAAGGGCTTCGCCTATCTGGTAGGTTGTCTGATAATAGTCTTGTGCTTGATAGGGCTCAGCTGTCATGATGGTGTCACCGGCTGGATAGTTGAAAACCACAATATCATTGGCTTTAACGTTGCCCAATCCTTTCACGCGACGGTATTCCCAATGTGGCCATTCTATGTAGCTCTTGCAGTTGAAGAAAGGCATTGTGTGCTGAGTGAGCGGCATCGTGAGTGGTGTCTCGGGGATGCGTGGACCGTAACTGACCTTACTTACAAAGAGATAATCGCCGGTAAGAAGTGATTTCTCGAGTGAGCTGGAAGGTATTACGTAGTTTTGGAAGAAGAAAAGATTGATAAAGTAGACTGCAACAAGGGCGAACACGATGGCGTCTACCCAACTCATTACAAAGCGAACAGGCCCTTCCGAGTCTTTCCACCATTGCCAACGAATCTTCTTGGTGATGTATACGTCATAGATAAAGGGAACTACGAGGAGCCCCCACCAACTCTTTACCCAAAGCAAAAACAAAAGGTAAAGAACAAGAACGACGACAAACTTAGTCCATTGCTTCTTGGGATTGAATTTTGATTTTTCCTTGTCTATCATGTGAATGGTTGCTTAAAACTTAAACATATCGCTGATGGTGAGAAGTCCTTGGTGCTTGGCTGTGTACTCGGCAGCAAGCACAGCCCCGAGCGCAAAGCCCTTTCGGCTATGAGCATCGTGGGTAATGGTGATTTGGTCGGCGTCGCTATTGTAGCGGATGGTATGTATTCCAGGTACTTCATCGCGCCGAATGCTGGCAATTGGCAATTCGTCGGGGGCTACCTGCTGGGTTCCACTCTCTGAACCGTCGGCTGCTTTTTGATAGCCTTTCACCCAACGGCTTTTCCTGTCAAGGTCGTTTACTATCTCTTCGGCCAATGTTATGGCAGTGCCTGATGGCGCATCCAACTTGTGGATGTGGTGGGTTTCTTCCATTTCCACGTTGTATTGAGGGAAGCCATTCATTATTTTTGCCAAATAGCGGTTGACGGCTGAGAAGATGGCAACGCCGATAGAAAAGTTGGACGCCCAGAAAAGCGTTTGCCCTTCTTCGTTGCAAAGTTTCTCGACATCGGCTTTGTAGTCTTGCATCCAACCGGTAGAACCGCTCACTACCTTGACGTTGTGCTTGAAAGCACGTAGATAGTTGCCATAGGCGGCAGTGGGGTTGGTGAACTCAATGGCTACATCAGCTTGCGCAAAAGCAGGAGAATCGAAATCTTCAAGGTTGTTGATGTCTATGATACTGACAATTTCGTGACCACGGTCTTTGGCAATTTGTTCTATCATATGCCCCATTTTACCGTAGCCGATAAGTGCTATTTTCATTTTGAATGTTGTTAAAAACTCCACAAAGTTAGTGCTTTTTTCGCGCTTAAACTTAAGCATTACGGAAAATTTATGTATTTTTGCAAGAATAAACCGCAAATCCGCTATGGAAGAACTGCTTCATTATACATGGCGCCATAAGCTATTTCCCTCTCGGCCTTTGGCCACCACAGAAGGAAAGGTGGTGGAGGTGATAGATCCCGGACTACCCAACTATAATGCAGGTCCCGACTTCTTTAATGCAAAAATAAAGATAGACGGAACATTATGGGTGGGAAATGTAGAGATACACGACAAGTCGAGCGATTGGTTTTTCCATGGTCATGATACCGATGAACGTTATGACAACGTTGTGTTGCATGTGGCTTCGGTGATAGACAAGCCTGTCAAGACCTCTAAAGGCCTGTGTCCTCCTCAGTTGCAAATGGATGTTCCTATGCAAGTCAAGCAGCATTATAAAGAGCTTTTGGCCACCGACAAGTATCCGCCTTGCTATCAGATAATTCCTCATTTGAGCCGTTTGACCGTCCATTCCTGGATGAGCGCCCTTCAAACAGAGCGTTTGGAACAGAAAACGGAGGCGATATTGAAACGCATTGCCGACTGTGACGGCTCTTGGGAGGCTGGCTATTTTGTGACATTGGCACGCAATTTTGGGTTTGGAATCAATGGAGACGCTTTTGAAGAATGGGCAAAGACCATCCCTCTTCATGCTGTTGACCATCACAGGGATAACCTTTTTCAGATTGAAGCAATCTTTTTGGGTCAAGCAGGTTTGCTGAATGATGAACTTATTCCTCAACGTTATCGTGACGAAGCGTTGAAAGATGAATACTATCACAAACTACGTGACGAGTATTTTTTCTTGTCTTATAAGTTCTCTTTGCACCCTATCAATGGCAAACTTTGGCGTTTTCTGCGTTTGCACCCCCAGAATTTTCCGCCTATTCGCCTTTCTCAAATGGCCAATTTATATTACCATCGTAAAGCAAGTCTATCGCAGTTGGTCGACTGCAAGACGGTTAAAGAGGTACGGCAGTTGCTCTCTACCCATCCTTCTGACTATTGGCAAACCCATTATATGTTTGGCAACAGTAGCGAAAAAAAAGAAAAAAGCCTTTCTTCTTCCACGCTCAATCTGCTCATTGTTAACACTGTTGCCCCAATGTTGTTTGCTTATGGGCGTCATAAAGCAGACGAACAATTGTGTCAGCGGGCTTTCGATTTTTTGGAAGAAATGCCTGCCGAGAACAACTACATCGTGAGAATGTGGAAAGAAGTGGGGCTCTCTGTAGATAATGCAGGCGACAGTCAGGCTTTAATTCAACTGAAAAAACAGTATTGCGACCGTAAAGATTGCTTGCGGTGCAGGATTGGTTACGAATATTTGAAACGTAAATGAATATGAAATACATCTTTGAAACACAAATGGAAGTACGCGACTACGAGTGTGACATAGAAGGCATTGTCAATAATGCCAACTATCTTCACTATATGGAACACACCCGCCATCTTTTTCTTCGAAGCCGTGGACTGAGCTTTGCAGCCATGCACGAGAAAGGCATTGATGCCGTGGTGGCGCGTATGAACTTGCAGTATAAAACCCCTTTGCGGTGTGATGACTTGTTCAATAGCCGCCTATGGATAGAAAAGAACGGTTTGCGCTATATCTTTCACCAAGACATTTATCGTGCCAGTGACGAACGCCTGTGTGTCAAGGCTACGGTGGAACTGGTTTGTCTTGTCAATGGTAAGCTTGCAAACAGTGAGGAATATGACAGGGCATTGCTAACCGAACAACAATAATGGTAAGCGAACAAGAATGTTATAATGCCTTGATACTGTCGCGGGTGGGTTTCTTCCACTTGCCGGCAATACTGAAGTTGCTGGACAAGATGGGGTCGGCCACGGAAGTGGTGGAACACAGTAAGGAGATAAGAGAGATATTGCCAGATGCCTCGGATAGGTTGTTGGCACTTTTTCAAGACCTTGACGAACCTAAACGTCGGGCGGCAGCGGAAATGGCTTTCTGTCAGGAACATCAAATCAAGGTGCTTACCATGGGCGATGAAGCCTATCCACAACGCTTGAAGGAATGTGCAGATGCTCCGATAGCCTTGTTCTTTCGGGGCAACACCGACCTTAATGCGGGTCATGTCATTAATATTGTGGGCACACGAAAGGTTACCCAGTATGGACGCGATTTGATTTCACGCTTCGTTAGCGAACTAAGGGAACTCTGTCCTGAAACCCTCATATTCAGCGGATTGGCCTATGGTGTAGACATTGTGGCCCATCGGGCAGCTTTGGAAAAAGGTTTTGACACGATAGGGGTGCTTGCCCACGGGCTTGATGAGATTTATCCACGGGCACATCGGGAGACGGCAATTTCCATGATAGCGCAAGGTGGCCTGCTAACTGAGTATTTTTCACATACTAAAGCCGACAAAATCAACTTTGTCAGACGCAATCGTATAGTGGCAGGATGTGCAGATGCCACCGTAATAGTGGAGAGTGCGGCTCATGGAGGAGGCTTGATTACTTGTGGGTTGGCTCGAAGCTACAGCCGGGATGTATTTGCTTTCCCCGGTGCCATCGGTCAACCATACAGCGAAGGGTGCAATAACCTGATACGAGACAATGGAGCTATGTTGTTGACAAGTGCTCACGATTTAGTGAAAGCCATGGGGTGGGAAGGCACAGCCTTGCTGCACAGATCCCAAAAACAAGGCATTGAGCGAACGTTGTTCCCCAATTTGTCGGAAGAAGAACTGCAAATAGTAGAGGCTTTGCATAGCAATGGTGATATGCAACTTAGCCCATTGTCTGTTCAAGCCTCTTTGCCAGTAGCGCGATTGTCGGCGCTTTTGTTTGAAATGGAGATGAAGGGAGTTGTCCGTACCCTTGCCGGTGGCACCTATCATCTGTTGGGTTAAAACAAAATTATCAGTTTTTTCACTTTGTGATTACATCAACAAACAGTATCTTTGCAAGCAAAAAATCCACAAATATGCGAAAAGTTATTGGAATAGGAGAAACAGTTCTTGACATTATCTTCCGCAACAACCAACCCATTGCAGCGGTTGCCGGAGGCTCATCGTTTAATGCTTTGACTTCCCTCAGCAGGGCAGGGGTGAAAGTTTCGTTTATCTCTGAGGTAGGAAACGACAGAGTGGGCGAAACCATTATGAAGTTTTTGAAAGATAATGGCATTGGAACAGAAGGCGTAAGTGTTTTCCCTGAATCAAAGTCTCCGCTTTCCTTGGCTTTCCTTAATGAGCACAATGAGGCCGATTATGTCTTTTACAAAGACCATCCCCATGACAGGTTGGAGTTTGGAAGCCCTGATATACAACCCGATGACATCATTCTTTTTGGCTCTTTCTTTGCAGTCAATCCAGTCATACGCGGACAGGTAATGGCTTTGTTGGAGCATGCGCGCAGTAGAGGAGCCATTATCTATTATGATGTAAACTACCGTTCGTCCCATAAAGACGAGGTAATCAAGATTACAGCCAACCTTCTTGAGAACTTGGATTATGCAGATATCGTTCGTGGAAGCAACGAAGACTTCTCTAATCTCTTCAAGATGGACGATGTGGACAAAGTTTACGAATCGGAAATCTCTTTTTACTGCAAACGCTTTATCTATACTCAGGGGGCTCATCAGGTGGAGTTGCGGGCCGAAAACGGTTTTAGAAAGAGCTATCCGGTGCCTTCTACAACTACCGTAAGCACCATTGGTGCCGGTGATAATTTCAATGCAGGTTTCATATTTGGACTCTTAAAACTCGGCATCACTCGTCCGATGCTTGAAGCGGGCCTTACCGAAAGTCAGTGGGACGGCCTTATCGGTTATGCCGAACGTTTTTCGGCAGAGTGCTGCAAAGACATCTATAACTATGTTTCTCCTGCTTTTGGTGCAGAGATGAAGCAGGAATTGACTGCGGAATGACCGTTCGGGCCATTGACATCCAATCGCAAGTGATAACTTTCTTGCGGTTTCCGTTGGTAATGTGTGTTCTCTTTGTACATGCCAACTTTATAGGGATGTTCCCCGATGAAGCCAGTTTTCGCTTTGCTCCTCAGGTCTGTGAGTTTGTGTCAACGCGCATAGCCCCTATTGCCAATCCGTTTTTCTTCTTTCTGTCGGGCCTGTTGTTTTTTCGGGAAGGGAACTTCTCCTGGACAATTTATCGCCAAAAGGTGTCTCGCAGGGTGCATACGTTGTTGCTTCCCTATTTGCTTTGGAATACCATCTACTTGTTGTTGCTCTTCGTGGGAGAAAGTATCATATCTGGGTGGACGGCCATTGTTGATAAACCCATAGTTAGTTTCACGGTTACAGACTGGATAAATGCGTTTTGGAACATTTCCATGATAGGCCACCAAGGCGGTCTTGCGGCTCCTGTCAATATTCCCTTCTGGTTTGTCCGCGATCTGTTGGTTCTTGTCGCGTTGGCTCCTATATTCTATTATGTACTCTCCGGCTTTCGCCGTTTGCCCCAGTCGGTCCAGAACCTCTTGCTCTTGGGCCTTTTGATGGCAGCCGACTGGTGGTCGTTATGGCCAACAATGTTGGCAACATCAAGTTTGTTTTTTGCTTGTGGCGCCTATTTTGGATTAAAACAGACCAATCTTGTGGTGTCAATGAGCCGTTACCAACCGGCTTTGTGGATGTCTGCTTTGTTGATGTTTTACTACCATTGCGACAATACCGCCTACCTGTTGGTTATCCTTGCACTCTTTCCCGTAGTGGGAAAGATGCTTGAAAAAGGGCGTTGGAATGTTTCTTTTCTGCTTTCGAGGGGCTCGTTTTTTGTCATAGGTTACCATTATCTGTTGTTAGGAGTGCTTCTTGCTTTGCTCGGACGCATAGTCGTGACACCTCGTGGCGAGTTCATAGCATTGTTTTGTTATGTCTTCGTTCCTCTGATACTGGCTTTCGTAGGCTATCTTCTCTACGTTGTTATGGAGCGTTTGTGCCCTTGTGTGCTTCGCGTGCTTACAGGCTTTCGATGAGTTTTGTAACGTCTTCCAGCGTATCGGCCACTTTAATGCGCTCGTTCCATTGTCCGCGAATAAACCCGCGGCCTTGCATATCGTTGAGCATGGCAATGGTTGAATTCCAAAAACCCTTCATGTTGTAGAGTATTACAACCTTGTTGTGGTAGCCAATGCTTGCCGCTGCAGCTACGGTGAATATCTCGTCGAGAGTGCCAAGTCCGCCTGGCAAAGCCACAAATACATCGCTTTGTGCAACAATCAGGTCTTTTCTGTCGCTCAGATTGTCGCAGGGAATTTCCACGTCCAATATTTTTGAGACTTTCCCTCTTTGCTCGATAATGCTTGGGACAACTCCTATGATGGTGGCTCCTGCAGACTTTCCTGTTTCTGAAACGCACTTCATAAGTCCAAAGTCGCAACCGCCAAAAACGATGGAATGGCCGTTTTTGCCACACCAACGGCCCAATTCTTCGGTTGCAGCAAAAAAGTCGGGATCAATATTGTCGTTGGCCGAACAGTAAATACCTATTTTCATGTGTCTAAAATGTTGTACTTGAATTTGTTGGAATATTGTTTTCTGTCTCTCGTGCAAAGGTACAAAAAAAGCAATATATACGTCGATTGATGCTGAAAAATAGCATTTCTGCTTTGAACGGCGGCCTAACCCATTTATTTTCACTATCTTTGCACCCAATAAAATACATTATAATTTGAAGACATTTGCAGAATTGGGCGTCTCCGAAGAGATTCGTAGAGCCATTGAAGAATTAGGATTTGAGCAGCCTATGCCTGTTCAAGAAGCAGTAATCCCTTATCTTTTAGGAAATCGTAACGATGTAATTGCCTTGGCCCAAACGGGAACGGGTAAGACAGCCGCTTTCGGAATACCACTCCTTCAGCGCATAGACACCAACTCAAAGGAAACTCAAGCCATTGTCTTGAGCCCAACTCGCGAGCTTTGTCTTCAGATTGCAGACGACTTGAACGACTTTGCCAAGTATATTCCACACATGCATATCGAGGCCGTTTATGGTGGGGCAAGTATCGAGACACAGATTCGTGCTTTGCGTAAAGGCGTACAAATCATAGTGGCCACCCCGGGACGACTTATCGATTTGATGCATCGTGGCAAGGCAAACCTTTCCCATGTGCGTAATGTTGTGCTCGATGAGGCTGACGAAATGCTCAATATGGGCTTCTCTGACAGTATCAACGAAATCTTTGAAGGTGTGCCCGTGGACCGCAACACGTTGCTCTTCTCGGCTACCATGAGCAAGGAAATAGAGAAAATTGCCCTTAATTATCTTCACGACCACAAGGAAATAGTGGTAGGAAGCAGGAATGAAGGTGCCGAAAACGTCAATCATATCTACTATATGGTCAACGCCAAAGACAAATATTTGGCCTTAAAGCGCATCGTAGACTACTATCCCAAGATTTTTGCCATTATCTTTTGCCGTACAAAACGCGAGACACAGGAAATCGCCGACAAGCTTATTAAAGATGGATATAACGCAGAAGCTCTTCATGGAGACCTGTCCCAACAACAGCGCGACCTCACCATGCAGAAGTTCCGTAGCCATCTCATCCAACTACTTGTAGCTACCGATGTGGCAGCACGTGGTCTTGATGTAGACGATTTGACCCACGTTATCAACTATGGACTGCCCGATGACGTGGAAAACTATACCCACCGAAGTGGTAGAACCGGACGCGCCGGCAAGAAAGGAACCTCTATCAGCATCATCCACTCGCGCGAAAAGTTTAAAGTACGCAACATTGAGAAGATTATCGGTAAGGAGTTTGTTGATGGCGAACTGCCTTCACCAGAAGAAATCTGCAAAAAACAACTTTACAAAGTGATGGACGGCATTATGAAAACGGATGTTGACGACGAGCAGATTGCCCCCTATATGCCAGAAATAATGCGTCAGTTTGAATATGTGGATAAAGAAGACATTATCAAAAAGATGGTCACGCTCACTTTCGGACGTTTCCTCGATTATTATAAGAATGCCCCAGAAATACAGAAACCAGTCAGTGGTAAGAGTTCACGTGACGACCGCAAGGAAGGCAAACGCGGAAATCGTGGCGGCAAGCGAAGTGCAGGTAGAGCGGAAGAAGGCTACCAACGGCTCTTTATCAATTTGGGAAAGGATGACGGTTTCTACCCCGGCGAAGTGATGCAGTTTGTCAACAAGCACGTGCATGGCCGCCAAGAGGTGGGTCATATCGACTTGCTGAGCCGAATCAGCTACATAGAGGTTCCACAGGAAGATGCCCGTAAGGTGATGAAAGCCTTAGACGGAACAACCTATAAGGGAAGAAAAGTGCGTTGCAATGATGCCGATAGCCGCTCGACGGCAGGTGGAGAACGTGCTGTCAAACACTCCTCACGAACAAAACAAGAGACGGTTGCCCCTAAACGGAAGTTCAAGAAGGATGACTGGATGGCTTTGATGAACGCAAAGACGCCACAGTTGCGTGGAGAAGAACCCGATTTCAGCGAAGAGGGATGGGCACGCCGTCGACCGAAAAAGAAGTAACAAATCATCAGAAATATTAGAAATCGACAAAAAAGCAAACTATGTTTAGAAACCTAATGACAACCCTTGCTTGCGCCGTTGCTTTTGGAACGGCGTGTGCACAAAGCCCGTCTACGCCAACAACGCAGATGGAAATGCTCACAAGAGGTGTGGTGGCAGTCCCTAATGGAAGTGGCAATTTCGTCAGTTGGCGCCTCTTGGGGACAGACAATCCTCAGACAACAACCTTCAATCTCTATCGTGACGGCTCGTTGATTGCGCAGCACTTGAAGGGAGGAACCTGTTTTGAAGATGCAGAAGGAACGGCTACAAGCCGTTATCGCGTAGAGACTTTGGAAGATAATCAGGTGACAGAAACCTCGGCAGAAATCACACCTTGGTCAGCTCCTTACCTGCAACTGCATTTACAAAAACCCGACCCATCGGTTACAAACAACGACAGTAAGTACACACCCAACGACTGTTCGGCTGCCGATGTGGACGGAGACGGAGAATATGAGCTTATTGTGAAGTGGGATCCGTGTGGTTCTATGCCTTCACAAGACAACAGTAAATCTGGTAAAACGGGCAATGTCATATTGGATTGCTATAAGATTTCAACTGGAAACAGGCTTTGGAGTATCAATCTCGGACCGAACATTCGTGCCGGTGCACACTATACACAGTTCTTGGCATACGACTTTGACGGAGACGGAAAGGCCGAAATAGTTTGCAAGACCGCCCCATGGTCGAAGGACGGCCAGGGCCATTTCGTTTCGGCTGCAGCCGATGATGCTACCATTAAGGCAGTCAACAATAGCAAGTCTTACCGCAACAGCAAAGGATATGTTCTGGACGGTCCTGAATTTTTGACCATTTTCAATGGTGAAACAGGTGCAGCCATCCACACCATCTACTATAATCCAAACCGTGGAGGAACGGTAGGAGGTAGCGTATCGGGCTCCAACAAGTCTTTTTGGGGCGACAACTATGGTGGCAGATGCGACCGCTTTCTGGCTACAGTTGCCTATTTGGGTGGAGCCAATGCTCGTCCGTCTGCTGTAATGGTGCGTGGCTACTATACGAGATGTTATGTTTGGGCCGTTGACTTCGATGGACAAAAGCTCAGTACCCGTTGGTTGCACGCTTCGGTCAGCAAGAACAAAGTGGAAGTGACGGATGCTAATGGCAATAAAACTTCCCGCAATTACACCACCAACACCGGCAATCTTTCTGCAGGTAGTTGTACCGCATATGGCAACGGCAACCATAACCTGTCTTGTGCAGATGTAGATGGCGACGGGAAAGACGAGATAATCATGGGCTCAAGTGCCATCGATGATGACGGCCAGTTGCTCTATGCCACCGGAATGGGTCATGGGGACGCAATGCATTTGGGCGACCTCGACCCTGGCAGGCCTGGTTTGGAAGTGTTTGAAGTGCACGAAGAGAAAACGCCAGGCTACGGATGGGATTTGCATGATGCTGCAACGGGCGAGATACTCTACTCTGCCAGTGGCGCAAGCGACAACGGACGTGGACTTGCTGCCGACATAGTGGCTTCTAACGAGGGCTATGAGTTTTGGTCAAGCAACGACCGTGAACTCCGCAGTGCCATCACCGGTGATGTAGTGAGCACCAAACACGTCAGTGTGAACTTCCGCATCTATTGGGACGGCGACTTGCAGGACGAGTTGCTTGACGGCACATCGGTGAGCAAGTTCCGTGATAATTCACTGACATCGTTGGTGGATTTCGCTTCAACAGGCAAGACCCAATCGTGCAATTCCACGAAGAAAACCCCATGCTTGGTGGCCGATTTGTTTGGAGACTGGCGTGAAGAGTATGTAGGATGGAGCGGTACGGACAGTTGCACGCTCAACATCTTCACCACAACCCTACCAACCGACTACCGCATTCCCACACTGATGCACGACCATACCTACCGTATGGCAATAACATGGCAGCAAAGTGCCTATAACCAACCGCCCCACTTGGGCTACTATTTGCCTTATTATGCAGCGTCGTTCACCCCTGATGCTATTCGTGAGGCAACGGTTCAGCCTGTTGGCGCGTCTTCCTCTTATTTCGATTTGGCAGGGCGCAATGTGGGAACCGACTGGAATAGGTTGGCTTCGGGAGTGTATATAATAAAAGGAAAGAAATACGTTAAACGGTAAAAAATAGCCCCTCCTGTCATGGGAAGGGGCTCTTAGGCAATATGGTACTCAACTACATCTGGATAGCATTCTTTGTTGTTGCCTTTGTGGTAGCATTGTTTAGACTCATCTTTTTGGGCGATACCGAGGTGTTCCCTGCAATGATGAACTCCACTTTCGACCAGTCGAAGTCGGCTTTCGAGATTTCTATTGGCTTGACAGGTATGCTTGCTTTGTGGTTGGGTGTGATGAAAGTAGGCGAAAAGGCTGGTCTCGTCAACGTGCTGGCCCGTTTGCTCTCGCCGGTGTTCGGTCGTTTGTTTCCAGACATCCCCAAAGGGCATCCAGCAACCGGCTCCATCTTTATGAATATAGCCGCCAATATGCTCGGGTTGGACAATGCCGCCACCCCATTGGGCTTGAAAGCCATGGAGCAACTCCAAACTTTAAATTCCAAAAAAGACACAGCCACCAATCCAATGATAATGTTTCTGGTGCTGAACACCAGCGGACTGACGCTCATACCCGTCTCGATACTTTCTTATAGGGCGCAACAGGGAGCTGCCCAACCCACCGACGTCTTCATTCCTATACTGCTTGCCACCTCAGTGGCTACTCTTGCAGGTATCGTTATCACCTCGTTATATCAGAAAATCAATCTGTTCAACCGTACGCTGCTGCTAACTCTTGGAGGCTTTTGCCTGTTTTTGTCGGCAGTGGTGTGGGGATTTAGCCTGCTCGACCCCAAGCAAGTAGGAACGGTCAGCACTTCTGTAGCGGCGGTTGTGCTGATGACCATCATCACAGGCTTTATCCTTGCCGGTTGGCGTAAGAAAATCAACGTGTATGATGCGTTCATCGAAGGAGCCAAAGAGGGCTTTTCAACGGCTGTTCGCATCATTCCCTACCTTGTGGCGTTTCTTGTTGCCATTGGCATCTTTCGTGCTTCGGGCACAATGGATGCGGTCTTGGATGGGGTGAAGTGGTGTGTGTCATCGCTGGGCTTCAATGCCTCGTTTGTTGACGCTTTGCCAACGGCACTGATGAAACCCCTTTCGGGCAGTGGAGCACGGGGCATGATGCTGGACACGATGAAGCAGTTTGGTGCTGATTCGTTTGCCGGTAGGCTGAGTTGCCTCTTTCAAGGCTCTACCGACACTACCTTTTATATACTTGCTGTCTACTTTGGCAGCATTGGGGTGAGATTTACGCGCCATGCCGTAGTGTGTGGCCTGCTTGCCGACTTGGCTGGCGTTGTTGCAGCGATAGCCATCGGATATATGTTTTTCGGTTAATTAAAAAATGGCAAATTTAAAGTCTTTAGCTAAGGATACTGCCATCTATGGCATGAGCAGTATCATCGGAAGGTTTCTCAACTATTTGTTAGTGCCCCTCTACACGGCACGCATTAGTGCAGCCAGTGGTGGCTATGGTGTCATCACCAATATGTATGCCTACACGGCATTGCTATTGGTTATACTGACTTACGGTATGGAAACCACCTTTTTCCGTTATGCCAACAAAACAGATGAAGACCCAAAGAAGGTCTATTCCACCGTTCTTATCATGGTGGCAACGACCTCATTGGTGTTTGTGGCACTGGTGTTTGCATTCTTGCAACCATTGTCTAATTTCATGGGCTACGCCAACCATCCTTCGTATGTGTGGGTGATGTTTGTGACGGTGGCGATTGATGCATTCCAGTGCATTCCCTTTGCCTACCTGCGTTACAAGAAACGCCCCATCAAGTTTGCTGCTTTGAAGCTATTGTTTATAGTGCTTAACATTACTATGAACCTTGTCTACTATCTGTTTATGAAGGGAACAGAGGTGGGATATGCCTTTTACATCAATCTGGTATGCACAGGTTCTATCACGTTTTGTTTCTGGAAAGAACTTAAAGGCTTTGCGGGTGGTTTTGACAAAGCCCTGATGAAACGTATGCTTGTCTACTCTTGGCCGATATTGGTGCTGGGCATCGCCGGCATCCTTAACCAAACTGCCGACAAGATACTTTTTCCTTATGTCTATAAAGGGGCCGATGCACACGCCCAGTTGGGCATTTATGGTGCTGCCTCAAAGGTAGCTATGATTATGGCCATGATAACCCAAGCCTTCCGTTATGCCTATGAGCCCTTTGTCTTCGGCAAGGCTAAAGACAAGGACAACCGTTCCACCTATGCTTCTGCCATGAAGTATTTTGTGGTGTTTACGCTTTTGGCTTTCCTCTGTGTGGTGGGCTATATGGATGTTCTGCGGCATATCATAGGCCATGATTACTGGCCAGGTTTGAAGGTCGTGCCCATTGTGATGGCAGCGGAAATAATGATGGGTGTCTACTTCAACCTTTCGTTTTGGTATAAGCTGATAGACAAGACCATTTGGGGAGCTTATTTCAGTGGCGTGGGATGTGCCGTACTCATTGCCATCAACGTTATCTTTGTGCCGCGGTTTGGCTATATGGCCTGCGCTTGGGCTGGTTTTGCCGGTTATGGCACCGCCATGGTGTTGAGCTATGTGGTGGGCCAGAAGAAATATCCCATCAACTATCCAGTAAAGAGCATCTTGTTGTATGTGCTATTGGGGGCTATCCTTTTTGTGGCCATGACGTTTGCCAACCGTTGCCTCGGCACGGCTATGGCGTTGTCGGTCAATACTTTACTTATAGCCGTGTATGTGGCCTATCTTGTCAAACGCGATTTCCCGCTCAGCAGTCTTCCTGTTGTAGGCAAGCATTTCCGAAAAAAATAGAATATTATCAAATTTATAATTCAATGAAAAAAACTCTTTTACTTGCAGCCGGCTTGTTTGCTTTGACTTCAGCAAATGCCGATGAAGGTATGTGGACGCTTTACAATCTACCTGATCCTGTCTATGAACAGATGGTGGCAGAAGGCTTCCAGTTGCCTTGCGATGAACTTTATTCAAGTGATAACTCCTTGAAGAACTGCGTCGTCAACTTTAGTGGCTATTGCTCTGGGGTGGTAGTGTCTCCAGACGGCCTTGTGTTTACCAACCACCATTGCGGTTTTTCGGCCATCAACTCCCATTCTACGGTTGATCATGACTACATGCTAAACGGCTTTTATGCTAAGAGCTACGAAGAGGAGTTGCCCAACGAAAACATGTTTGTGTCGTTCATGAAAGAACAACGTGACATCACCAAGCGTGTTGCTCCTTTGCTTGAGGGAAAAAGCGTGTTGGAACAGGCGGACATTTTAGACTCACTGACCAATCATCTGACCGACTCTATCAAGCAGATAGACAGCACGCTGCATATTGACGTAGATCCTTTCTATGAGGGAAACAAGTATTATGCCACCACCTATCAGGACTTCCGTGACTTGCGACTGGTCTTCACTGTGCCTAAGTCGATGGGAAAATTCGGAGGAGAAACCGATAACTGGATGTGGCCCCGCCAAACCTGTGACTTCTCGGTGTTCCGCATTTATGCCGACCCTAAGACCAACGGACCTGCCGACTATTCGAAAGACAACGTGCCGTATCATCCGAAGAGCTGGGCACAGGTTTCGCTGCAAGGTTACAAGGACGGCGATTTCTCGATGACAGTGGGCTATCCCGGCTCCACCAGCCGTTATCTCTCGTCTTATGGCATTACCGAGATGCGCAATGCGGAGAATGCTCCTCGTGTGCTTGTTCGTGGCGTAAAGCAAGCTATTATGGAGCGTTACATGAATGCAGACGAGAAAACCCGCATCAATTACGAAGACGCTTATGTAGGCTCGGCCAACTATTGGAAGAATGCAATGGGTATGAACAAATGTATCGATTCTATCGGCATTGTTGAGCAGAAAGAAGCCTATGAAAAAAAGATTGCCGCATGGCAAGATACCACTACGTGTGGAATTGAGAAGGTGGACTTTGCCCGCTTGAAGGACTTGTACGCCCGTCGTTTTGACTCTTATCGCACGCTCAACTATTGGAATGAATGTTTCCGTCGCAATACACAGATGTTTACGCGTGCCATTTCGGTTGCTCAGGGGTCGGCTGTGGTCAATCCAGATGCACCTGAAGAGGAACAATACATCGCTTTTGAAGACAACGCTGACACTTGGAACTACGATCTTGACAAGGAACAAACTGCTGCCATGCTGAAGACTTTTGCCCAACAGGTGCCTATAGCTATGGAAGGAGATGTTTTCAAAACTATCCAAAAGAAGTTTAAGGGCGACTATAACAAGTATGTAGATTGGCTCTACAAGAAGTCAAAACTCATGCAGCCAGGCGTGAAATTATCAGTAGGCAATGGAAAAAAATTGATAAAAGACCCCGGAGTGGCTCTTGGCGTGGACCTTTTCTCTGTCTATTTGGCTGCTGTGTTTGACTATTTGCCTCTTACAGATAGCATCCAAGCAGAGGAAAAAGCCCTTTGTGCAGCCAAGCTACGTATGGAGGAAGACTTGCCACACTATTCGGATGCCAACTTCACCATGCGCTTGAGTTATGGCCAAGTGGGCGGCTATCTGCTTGGAGGCGTCAATTCGGGCTACTACACACCGGCGTCTTCCATTCTTGCCAAGATGGACAAAGGGGATAAGAATGCTGATTATGCAGTACAACCGGAGATGCGTGAGTTGCTCTCACGTTCCGACTTCGGCCGTTATGCTGACAAGACCAACAAGACCTTACAACTTTGTTTCCTGACCAACAATGACATCACTGGTGGTAATAGCGGCTCTCCTATGTTTGACGGTAAGGGTCGTCTCATTGGCTTGGCCTTTGACGGCAACTGGGATAGCTTGTCAAGCGACATCAACTTTGATGCGCGTTTGGCACGTTGCATTGGCGTGGACATACGTTATGTGCTCTATATGATGGACCAATGGGGTCATGCTGACCGTCTGCTGAAAGAGATTAATCCAGTGGAATAAGTAAAAATATTTCGCAATGTGTAAGTGGTTTGTTTTCAACTACTTACATTTTGCGGTGTAAAACCGGCCTTTTTAGGCGCTAAAACCCTACGTTTTACGAGCTAAAACGTAGGGTTTTACGTTGTAATATACAAGGTATTGGAAAACGTCAGATTTCCTGAAGCAATTTAACAAGGCTTTTCTCTACTTTTTGACAGCAGGATTTTACTTGTTGGTCAGTAAGTCTTTCAATGTGTTCAGGAGACAAAAGCACGAGTTCTTCATGACAGTCCGTGTCTGTCATTGTCAAAACAGGTAATAGCTTGTGGGCTATATGGGCGATGAGCGTGCGGTCGGGCGTGGTTGCGCAGGCACGTCGCAGATGGGCAAGGTGGGTTGTGAGTTCTGTGTGTATGTTGTTTAGAATTTCCCGTTCGGCTTCTTTGTCACCTTCTGCAAATGCCAGTAGCGACGCAAATTGTGTGTGTTGGCAAGACGGCTCGTCGTGGGAGGATTGCGGCGGGCACAGAAGGCCACAGTTGACTGTAAACAACTTGTAAAGCGATTCCTTGGAGAAGGGCTTGTAGAGCACGGCTTCAAAGCCTGCTTTCAGCAAATCGGGCTCTATGCTGCGGTCGTGGGCAGTCATGGCAATGGTGTGGATGCCGTTATGGGGAATGGCGTGTAGCAAGTCTATGCCGTTTGTTTCAGGCATCTCTATGTCCATGATGAGGTAGTCGGGGGTGGTGGTGTGCAAGAAATGTTGCAGCTGGCTGACGTGTTGGCAAGTGGTGACGTGGAATAGAGGTTGTGCTGAACGGCGGAGAAGTTCAGCGAGCAGTTGCAGTTGTAGCGGGTCGTCGTCGATGATGGCAACAGACAACTCAGTACGGAAACGTTCTCTTGTTGCTTCTTCCGTTGTTTCCACAGCCGTGACAGTTTCAGCCGGTGAAGTTGTTAAGGCGGAAGCGTCAGTACACAACTCTACAGGGATGGCCACTTCAAACGTGCTGCCTTTTCCTTTTGTAGAGTGAACAACGACGGTTCCTTTCAGTAGACCGACAAGTTCGCGTGTGATGCTTAAACCTAATCCGACGCCTTCTGTACCTTGTGCGTTGGCCAGCCTGGTGAAAGCTCCAAACACACGTTGGCACTCGCTTGGCGACATGCCTTCCCCCGTGTCGCTCACGCTGATGTACAGCCGCTGATGTTGCAAAGAGGCGGTTACGGCGACTTGCCCTTTCGAGGTGTACTTGATGGCATTGCTGACCAGGTTGTCCAGTACCTGACGCAACCGGAAGGCATCGGCGCGGCACATGACTTTGCCGACCCCTTCTGTATGGCTTTCTATTTGTAGTCCCTTGGCTACGGCTTGAGGGCGCATGGAGGTGACACAGGTATCAATCAACGAACCCGGGGAGAAACTAACGGGGCGTAGTTCTATCTTTTTTTCTTCCAACTGGTGATAGTCGAGAAGGGCACTTACCAATTGCAGAAGATGTTTGGCCGACTGACCAATGTTGTTCAGGTAGGAAAGTCCCTTCTCTGTATCCACTTGTCCCTTGAGTAAATCTATAAATCCCGAGATGGAAGCGGCTGGGGCTTTGATGTCGTGGGTGATGGTGAGCAAGAGACGTTCGCGTTGTTGCATGATGCGACTGGTTTCGGCTTGGGCTTGTTCGAGTGATTCGCGGTAACGACGTTCCCGCCGATTGTCCTCCCAGGCGTAAAGCAGGAAGACGAGTGCGATGATAGTGGCCACCACCCCTAACAGGACCACCTTGTAAAGGATGCTGCTTCGTGCCTGCATGTCGTGTTGCAGTGCTGCGTTCAGCGACAGACGTTCTCCTTGCCGTATGTCATCGAGCAACTGGTCGGTGCGTTGGGCAATCTTTATAACAACGAGTTGTAGTTGCTGCAAGCGTTGAGACAACCTGTTTTCCCTGTTTTTGTTGGCTTGTTGGTTGGCATGGTTTATCTGCTGAAGAACATGTGCTACGGTATCACCCACATTGAAAGCCTGTTTTACGGTGTCTATGTCGGTTTTCGGGTGAGTTACGGTGATGTTTACCGTGTCGGTGTGCTCTTTGTGGAAAGCATCGGCAAGGCGATGAAAGAACCCCCGTCGGGTCTTTACTACTTCTACGGTGCGCTCTTTGGCTTCGTGCGTTTGGGTGGTCTGCTGATGTACCACCACCGAGTCTTGTCCGCTCTGCAGCCGTTTCACTTTCTGGCGTAAGGCGGTGTCGTGGTGCTCGTCTGCCAAGACCTTCATAACAGCAATGAGGTTTTTGCGCCGTTGCCCGAGCAAGTCGATGAGTGTGTCCATGCGTGCCCGTTGAAGCGAATCGGTTTCGAGGTCTTGTAGTTGGCGGGTAAGGTTTTGGGCGTTGTTCAGTGATTTGTTGAAAGCGGTCCAGTTGTCTGTTACTCCGATGTTGACCGAACGTTCGCTGTTGTTGGTCTCCATAAGGCTATGCACCAAGCTGTCGGCAACACACCGTTTTTGTACATATTCGCGCGAGGCTTGTTGTACGGCAAGAAGCGAATGGGTGTTGGTGTACACAAGCCATGTGGCAAGCGCAAGGACCACTATCACCAATCCATAGCCAATGGCAACTTTTACGGGAATGCTGGTTTTTATCATGTTGCAAAATTACAAATAATGATGAAAAAGTGTGAGGAAGAGAAGCAACAAAAAAACTGCCAACCCCTTGAAAGGGGCTGGCAGAGGTGTTAATCCTGAAAATCAATAACTCTCAAATAAGGATACTTTAGCAATGGGTGGAGTCTACAGCCGTGTCGCCGAGGCATGCATAGGCTGCGGTTGAGTCGATGGTGGAATCGTTGAACATGGCAGTGCTGGAATCGGTTGGGGTTGATTTTACTGCAGTGTCAGCAGGTGCAGTAGCCGTGTCGGTAGGAGCCACTGTGTCTACCGGTTCTGTCAGAGAGTTGACAACGTTGCTATTGTTGTGTGCGAACGAACTGCTTACTGTGATCATTACCATCATTGCGATAACTGTGAATGCGAACTTTTTCATAATCTTTTGTCTTTTAAAGGGTGAATAATTCATTGTTGTTTACATAAAACATAGTCGCAATAGGTGTGCCAAACTTTCTGTAAAATACGTAAAAGCTTGATAATGAGAATGTTGTAAAATGGTTGTAGAAAAAGTAGGGGTGTGGAATGTGTGGAAGGGGTGTGGAAAAATTCCCCAAATAAGGCGTGTCGTCCCCTAAAAGTGTGGCGATAGCTGAATGGCGGAAGGCCTTTAGAGGTGGTATTTCTGTATTTTGTTATAAAGCGTCTTGCGGTCTACGCCTAACAGTTGGGCGGCTTGTGTCTTATTGCCATTGGTAGATCGTAAGGCAGCTTCAATGCGTTCGCGTTCCGTCTGCTCATCGTGGAGGGCGAGCGTGGGGCGAGCGACCGGATTCATAGTTAGCTGCAGTTCTTTCACACCTATATACTTTCCCCGTGAGAGCAGGGTGGCACGCTTTATCACATTGCCCAATTCGCGCAGGTTGCCAGGCCAACTGTAAGACGCCAACAGTTCCGACGCCTTGTCGTCAAACCCTAAAACGTTACGTCTTAACTCGTTGTTGGCTTGCTGAAGAAACAGGTCGGCAAAGAGAAAGATGTCACTACCGCGGTCTTTTAATGCCGGCATATACAACGTAAACTCGTTGATGCGGTGGTAGAGGTCTTCGCGAAATTCCCCATTGGCCACACGCTCAGCCAGATTTTCGTTGGTGGCACACACCAGTCGGATGTCAACAGGAATCTCGGTGGTAGACCCTAAAGGACGAATGTGTCGCTCCTGTAAGGCTCTGAGCAGTTGTACCTGTACATCGTAGCCAAGATTTCCTATTTCGTCAAGAAACAAAGTTCCGCCATTGGCAACCTCAAAAGCTCCTTGCTTGTCGGTGTCGGCTCCTGTAAAAGCTCCTCGTTTGTAGCCGAAAAACTCTGAAGCAGCCACCTCGCGTGGCATGGCTCCACAGTCGAGCGCATAGAAAGGGCCTTTGCTACGTTCGCTTAGTTGGTGGATGCGTCGGGCAACATATTCTTTTCCTGTACCGCTTGCTCCGAGAATAAGCACCGACATAGGGGTGGGGGCTACGAGCGAAACATACTCGTAGAGTTGGCGTGAAGCCTCGCTATTACCTTCTATATATTGTTGTTTGCGGTCTTTGACAGGCGAAGATGTGGTGGAGTGAGGAAGAGCATCGTTGATTTTTTGCAAGAGAATGTCTGGATGGAATGGTTTGGCAACGTAGTCTGTAGCTCCAGACTTCATGGCCAATACAGCATTTTGCACCTCGGCATAACTCGTCATTACAATGAAAGGAGTGGAAATGCCTTGTTTCCGAAGTTTGTCGAGCAGATAAAGCCCGTCATGGTCGGGTAGGCGTAGGTCGGAAAGGATGAGGTCTGGCAAAGCTTCTTCCAGGATGTGAGTCTCAGCTGCTCCAACCGTACTGACCTTTTCTGCGGTAAATCCCTTTTTGCGTAGCCAGGTTTGAATCATCGTTCCAAAAGCCAAATCGTCTTCAATGACTAATATCTTTGCTTTTTCCATCGCTAAACAATCTCCTTGTTAATCGCTGCAAAGTTAGAAATATTTTTTTGAATGGCCATTGAAGTTCTTATAATGAAAAAATGAAAGCATTTAAAATGTATTTTTAACGAATAGTAATGTTATTTTTAAAAAAACTTCAAAAATATTTTGTAAATTGCATTTAATGTGTAAATTTGCATTTTGATATATAAGAAAGAATATAAAACGTAAGAAATAAAAAGTAAATTTTTACAAAAAAAAGAATACACCAAAAACATAAAATAGATACGTTCTATTTTCCTACAAGTCTCTTTGTCAAAAACATAGCTAAATTAAAAAATATGCACAAAGTTATTCGAAGCTTTCTTTTGGCTTGGCTGGTGTTTGTATCCCAGGCATCTTCCGCCATGAGTGTGACCTACAAGACGTTGTTTAGGAGCGTAGATGAAGACAAAGTCTGTAAAGAGTGTGAGAATGTACTTGACATTGACGACAGCGTGTCTTGTTTTTACAACTATAAAGACTATAGAGAATCTGTGGTTGATGACAGCTTAAGCCGACTGGGCTATAATCCGTATGAAATACTGAACGAAGAATTGAAGCAAAAGTTATTGGTTCCCACAACAACCTTTGAAGTGTTTAAAAACTTTCCGGTCAAAGGGAAACTGACTTTTACCTATTTTATATGGGATAACTTTGTGTATGAAGAGAAAATGCCAGAATTTGAATGGACGCTCATAGACAAGGATACAACCGTGTTAGGTTATCAAGCCTATATGGCAAAGACTACCTACCGCGGTAGAACATGGGTGGTTTATTATGCCCCCGATATTCCTGTGAGTGACGGTCCTTGGAAACTTAGCGGTCTGCCAGGGCTTATTCTGTATGCCAAAGACACAAAGGGAGACTTTCTGTTTGAAGCAATAGGAATAAGCAACAGTTTGCAGCGTAGCCCCTTAAAGCTGAAAGCCAAGAGTTACAAGCAATGTACTCCAAAAGAATTGGCAAAGTTGATAGTTATAGACCAGAAAGACCCTCAAATGTCAATGCAACAAGTTTGGGGATTTCATGGCGTTGCTTATGATGCTCAGGGGCGACGTATGGCAAGTCCCAACAAGACAGCCTGCCTAATAGAATATCCGTAATAGAACAAAATTTTAAACGCTAAAATTTTTTGGTAAATCAATTGACAGAATATTTAGAACAAACGATAAAGTGTAAGAAACAAAAAGTAAATTATTACAAAAAAAGAATGCACCAAAAACATAAAATAGATATAGAGCGAAGTGCACAACGCGATAAGTTTAATATTATTTTAAAGTTAAGTGTTATGAGAAAATCATTAATTACTTTTTGCCTGACTTTATGTTTAGGTTTAATTCCGTTTAGCAGTGCTTATGCCGGAGATGATACGAAACCTGGAAAAACAGTAGTTCAATTTGAAGACGGCACGCAAATACAATATGACAGGGTGTTAACCAATGATGAAATTAAGGATATATACAAGGATTGGTATAGGGAACACCCTGAATATGGTACATTCTAATAATACGTTCTATTTTTCTACAAGTCTCTTTGTCAAAGGGACTTGTAGAAAAACATAGCTAAATTAAAAAATATGCACAAAGTTATTCGAAGCTTTCTTTTGGCTTGGCTGGTGTTTGTATCCCAGGCATCTTCCGCCATGAGTGTGACCTACAAGACGTTGTTTAGGAGCGTAGATGAAGACAAAGTCTGTAAAGAGTGTGAGAATGTACTTGACATTGACGACAGCGTGTCTTGTTTTTACAACTATAAAGACTATAGAGAATCTGTGGTTGATGACAGCTTAAGCCGACTGGGCTATAATCCGTATGAAATACTGAACGAAGAATTGAAGCAAAAGTTATTGGTTCCCACAACAACCTTTGAAGTGTTTAAAAACTTTCCGGTCAAAGGGAAACTGACTTTTACCTATTTTATATGGGATAACTTTGTGTATGAAGAGAAAATGCCAGAATTTGAATGGACGCTCATAGACAAGGATACAACCGTGTTAGGTTATCAAGCCTATATGGCAAAGACTACCTACCGCGGTAGAACATGGGTGGTTTATTATGCCCCCGATATTCCTGTGAGTGACGGTCCTTGGAAACTTAGCGGTCTGCCAGGGCTTATTCTGTATGCCAAAGACACAAAGGGAGACTTTCTGTTTGAAGCAATAGGAATAAGCAACAGTTTGCAGCGTAGCCCCTTAAAGCTGAAAGCCAAGAGTTACAAGCAATGTACTCCAAAAGAATTGGCAAAGTTGATAGTTATAGACCAGAAAGACCCTCAAATGTCAATGCAACAAGTTTGGGGATTTCATGGCGTTGCTTATGATGCTCAGGGGCGACGTATGGCAAGTCCCAACAAGACAGCCTGCCTAATAGAATATCCGTAAATGAAGAAAACTTTAAGTGTTATATTGTTAATATTGTTGTCGATTTCCATTTGCTATAGCCAGTCGTATGAAGGCTATGTTGCCGATGGAACAGGCAAACCTCTTGCCGGAGTCAGCGTAATGCTAATGGGGAAAGGTCGTCCACGTGGTTTTTTTACAACCACTAAGACAGGTTTCTTTTCTGTAAAAGTTCAGCAAGGGATAGCCATCGACTCGTTGCGAATGAGCAAAATGGGCTTTTCCCCCTTCCAAATAGCTTTAAAGGATTTTAAGAACGGAGCATGCTACACCTTGGAAGAAAAAGCCTTCGAGCTTAAGGAAGTGAAGGTGCGTCCTGACAAGGCACAACTGAGAGGCGACACTGCCACCTACCTCGTTTCAGCCTTCATGCAGAAGCAAGACCGTACGATAGCGGATGTGTTGGCAAAAATACCCGGTATAGAGATAAAATCGAGTGGTGAAATCAATGTTAACGGCAAACCCATTAACAAATTCTATATAGAGGGAATGGATTTGTTGGGTGGAAAATATATGTTGGCAAGTGAAAACTTAAGTGCGTCTAAGGTGAACAAAGTGCAGGTGCTGAACAACCACCAACCTGTCAATGCCTTGAAAAATGTTGTTTTCAGCGAAAATGCCGCCCTAAACATTGTCTTGAAAGATGATGCAAAAGATGTATGGCAATGGCTTGTAGATTTAGGTGGAGGCCACTCTCTGCAAGGCAATGGTGAATGGATGCGCGATGGGAGAATTATGGTGATGCAGTTTGCCCGTAAAAGACAAAGTATCAGTATGTACAAAACCAACAACGTAGGAAAAGATCTGTCGCACGAGACGGCAGACCTTGGAAAGGATCGTCTACTGGAAGAAAACGGGCGGTTGTCGAACATATCCATATTTTCACCCTCTATAAAGTCGGAGCGATATACGTTTAACAACGCTCACCTCTTTGCTACCAATTGGTTGTTCCGGTTGAGCAAGGCAACAGATTTGCGCTTTCAGTTTAGTGCAATGGTAGACAAGACCGAACAGGATATGCTCAAGCAAACCAACCTGCTGGATGTAGGAACAGATGGGGCGCTTATCACCGAAAGTCAAAGTGCATTTAGCAAGCAGAATATGTGGAAAGGAGAGCTTCTGTATAAGCAAAATGGTGACAAAACCTATATCAGCAATAGCCTAAAAGCATTTGTGAATTTCGATTATTCAGCAGGCCAAACGTTTCTGAACGGAAGCTTAACTCAACAGTATGTGAAGCCCCGCAAGCGTTATGTGGACGATGCCTTGCAGTTCGCAAAAACGTGTTCTACCAACCGACTGGTAACAATTGGCACCCGCTTACGTTATGATTACCTTCCGAGCACATTGCTGTTGCACAACGGTGAAAACGAAAACGTAGGGCTGCATCGTCTGCGTTGGAACACTTCTACCTCTTTTCGTCACAAGTTGGCTGGATTTATGGTCAATTGGCAAGCGGGAGAACGGTATGATGCAAGTCGCCAAGAGGTGTCCAACTTCATAAAAACAAGTAAGGACAACTATCAAACGTTGTGTCTTTATCTTACACCATCCATCTCTTATATGACAAACACGTTGAATGTGAACGCATCATCGCGCGTAAGTTGGAACTACAGAAGTTTAAACCAAACCAACAATCAGCACGTTGCAATAGAACCGTCTTTGGAACTTGTCTATAAACTGAATGCTTATGTTTCCACCCAATTCAACTATCTTTATGCGTGGAGGCCGGCATCTTTGGAAACTGTTGGTGAAACGGCGGTTTTCACAGACTATATTACGATGAACGAGGGGTTAGGTTACCTTGCGAGTACTAAGTCGAATTTGCTGAAACATTCGTGGAAATACAACAACCCCATTCGAGGTTTTTCAGCGTATGCAACGTTTTTTTACAATCAAATAGGAAACATTCCTCTTTATTGCAGTTCCTATGTTGACGGATTTTACACACGACGTGCAACCGACCGGAATAGTACTTCTGAAAACTATTCCCTTTCGGGAAGAATAGCAAAGTCATTAGGCTGGGGCAAATTGTCGGTGGCCCTTTCCGGACAGATGAGTTGGTCGCACTACGGTTTGTTATGCGACAATATAGTAACATCGATGCACCAACGCTACTCGCAGGCTGGTTTTGAACTGTCGTGGAGCCCTTGTACGTGGCTATCGGCAGAAGAACGAAGCAACATTAACTTCAGTCGGCAATCGTCAGGCAATGGAGCTATATCAACAAGCAAAATGCAATATTTCCATCATAGCCTAAATGTCTTTATCATGCCAGGACACTGGCAGCTGGAAATAGACAATGATTTCTATCATGGCGACAAAACGGTGACAAGCAGAAATTATTTTTGCGATGTTAAAGCCAGCTACCGAACAAAGATCTATGAGGTGGGGCTCAATTTCACAAACCTGTTTGGAACAACCGATTATGAACGGCTTTCCATCAATAATTATTTCCGTATCTATACTGTCAACCGGCTTCGTCCGCGTGCTATAATGCTCTTCGCAAGTGTGTCCTTTTAGAAGCAGAAGTATATTATCGGGCGATTTTATATTTTGTTAATGATGTCCCGTGCAGTCATTTCTTGTTTTGCAAGCGATGCCCTACAAACCACCTCAATTTACAGAAATGAGCCACCAAAAGTAAAGATTTCCAATTATTTATTCTTTCGTCTGAGTCGAAATTTATATCTTTATAGCCAATAATTGACAATTCTATTAAGAAAAAGTCTATTGGTTTAATCTAACCTCTGAGAAATAACATTGGAAGATAACACCAAACAGCCTCCAATGGCTGACGCTTCATTGTATAATGGGCAACCTACTGACACAGGTTCATCGTGTCCAAGTGCAAGACTTACCTCTTGCACGCCCTCCATCCAAGAGAACAAAGGTGGGGTGTCGGTAGAGAATGTGCCATCCGAAAACAAACAATGGTTTGTTCTGCGAGTTTCATATGGTCGCGTTCTTAAAGCTAAAGATTTTGTAGAAACTAAAGGACTTAAATGTTATGTTCCTATGCGATACAAAGAGGTTTGGAAGCGAGGAAAGAGACAAATCATAATAGAGCCTCTTATCCCCTCTTTTCTGTTTGTTCATGCCTCGGCAAAACAAGTTGACTCTCTTTTGCAAGTCAAGAACAGCAAGGATTTTGAATATAGTGCTTTGTTGAGTTACTATTACGACCACACCTCACATTGTGAAAAAGCGCCAACCAAGAATCCTCCTCTTATCATTGCCGATACTGCTATGGATAATTTCATCCGTTTAACTTCCATCCATAATCCTCACATAATCCCTGTTACTTCGGAGAATATCAAATATAAGTTAGGGGATGAAGTAGTGATTACAGAGGGTGAGTTTAAGGATATACATGGTAGAGTGACAAGGATTGCCGGTCAGCAAAGAGTGGTGGTAGAACTTTTTGATGGATGTTTAGTGGCAACTGCGTATATTCCAACATCTGTTTTGTTATTCTATAAATATAAAAATCATAAAACATATTAAAATGGTTTACCAATACGTACCAACCAGATTTAGACAACCTTTTGAAGAATGATAAATTGCTTGAAGCATGTCATGTCTGACATCAATGGTTCACAAGATTTATAGCCAAACTTATCTATTATACTTTTTATAACTTTCATTATGAAGCGCTTTGTATTGTTTACTATAAGTATTTTTACTCAAATTATTCTTGTTGCACAAACTCAGTTTGACTACATGGACGATGACGCAGTTGCTGGTGGTGCAGATAGAGCACTAAATGGCATAATAATTATTGCCGTCCTTGTGATTGCAGCGATTGTGTTATTATTTGTTGTAAGTGGTTTATTAAATGTCTATTATTGGTTTAACCCAAAGGCTGACCCTAACTATAAGAGGCTATTGGCAAAACAAGAGCAGGAAAGGAAACATGAAGAATATGTCAAAGAACAAAGAAAAAAAGCTTTTCCTAATGCTGTTGATATAGGGTTATCTGTAAAATGGGCATCATTCAATTTGGGTGCTTACAAACCAGCTGATGTGGGAAGCTTGTTTTACTGGGCAGAAAATCAATCATCGACTGAAGGAAATCCAAAATATAGTAAAGTTAAGATTGATGTGATTGGTGATATTGTAGGCGATGATAGATATGATGCAGCTACAAACATGCTTGGTAGAAATTGGCGTTTACCAACAGATGAAGAATGTCAAGAACTATTAAACAGGTGTAAATGGGAAACAAAAGTTATTGATGGCATTGAGGGCAGATTGGTTACAGGACCTAACGGGAACAGCATATTCCTTCCTTTTAATCAAAAGAACTTCACATCAGGGAAATACGTGTCTGGACATTACTGGACATCAACTCCACATCATGGGAGTGAAAGCGCAAATGATTTGAGATTTGGAGAAAATTGTAAACAACCTGCAGAAATATGGTGTGCAACGGCTTGTCGCTGTTTGTTCGGCATAAGACCTGTTTATAAACAGTTACAAGAGCAATGTCCGATATGCAGAAAGTAATAGAGACTAAGAAAGCATATGACCAAATTTTGGCAGGAGATCCTTGTCTTACGGACACAGACTGTGATTATAAATATTATCAGGAACAATGTATAGTACGAAAAGATGAGATCAGAGCTCATCTTTTGTATGAAGTTGCTTTTGTTGAAGACAAAATTCTTAGAGACGAGCATGGCGTTATTTATAGTTTGGATGGGAAAAGACTCTTAGAAGGGCGTTCTTGTGATTGCAAAACTTACAGAATAAAGGAAGGAACCGAGTTCGTATGTAATGGCGCATTTACCCCGAATACATGGGAAGACTTATTTTTTAAAAATAAGAAAACGCTTGAAAAAATTATACTTCCATCTACACTTCTATATTTTCCTACATCAGCTATTTCTGAAGGTGTTGCGATGGAATCTTTAAGCCCCAATTATAGTATAATTAACGAACTACTTATTGATACAAGAAAGAAATGTGTGGTTAAGTGTCTCAATCGTTATATTCAAAAAATTGAAATATATGAACCCATTGAAGAAATTGGGGAATATGCCTTTGCCCACTGTAGCGTATTGCAAAGCGTTTCTTTGCCTAAGTCAATGCGGAGAATTGGAGAAAATGCATTTTATAATTGTGAATTATTATTCAGCATAAACCTACCTGATTCTATTGACACTATTTCAGCAGATGCTTTCTATAGTTGCAATGCTCTTCACATTAATCATTTGCCAAAGCATCTTTCTCATATTGGAGATTCAGCGTTTAATTGGTGTATAATAGATGGTGTAACAATCCCGAGTTGTATAAAAGAAATCGGGAAAAGTCCTTTCTCAAAGAATGCGAATAATATAACTTCGGAATCATCTCGTTTTGTTATTATAAATTCATTATTGATTGATTCTGTAACTAACGAGTTGATTCAACTCGTTGATTCTTCTGTTAAAAATGTTTCTATACCAGAATACATAACCAAGGTAAAGGATTATGCATTTGCGCATTCAAGCATTGAAACAATAGCAATTCCTTCTACTGTGAAAGAATTGGGCTGTGGGATATTTTGGGGTTGCGAGTTCTTATCAAGTGTTCAACTTGATTGTTTAATAGAGAGACTCCCTAATTCTTTTTTCGCATTCTCATCTCTTACATCATTTGATGTGCCTAAGTGTATAAAAGTTATTGGGGTTTGTGCATTTTATAGATGCACAAGCCTTCAAACAATTAATTTAAACAAAGGGCTTAAGACTATTGAGAATCGTGCATTAGAGGGATGTACAAATTTAGTATCATTGAACATTCCTGAGTCAATAGTGAAAATTGGAGATGGTTCTCGCTATTGTTTTAAAGAATGCAAGAATCTAAAAGAGATTATCTACGATGCAAGAGAAGCAGAAATAACAGACTTGCCTCAGAACATGGATATATTAACAATTGGCCCCCACGTTAATAAGTTACCTAAGAACTTTCTATGCAAAAATCCTGTAATAGAGTTTTTAGTTATAACCAACAATGTAAAGCGAATTGAAAAAGGATGTATTGCCGATTGTCCAAATTTAAAAGAAATCTCAATAACTTCAAAGGACATTGTGATTGAAGAAGGATGGATTAGAAACTGCAAAATCCTTCAAATAATTAGAATACATGTAAATGCATATGAACAAATTCTTCCATTAATACCGAAAGAACAAAAAATAAAGCTGAAGAAGATATACGACCATCAATTCCTGTTTTTCAAATGGTAGTTTTGTAATGAACAAACCTAATACAGAGATAAAACGATGGGGCATTGTCGTGGTACAATCACTTAATCCCAACGATGTCAAAACTGGAGAGAATCTGTATCATGATGTTCTCCAATATAAAGAATATCATAAAAGAGAATCATTCTCTTCCTTTTATGATGTCAATTCCTCTGATGATTTCCGTTTGGCAGTACTGGACATTGAAAAATCATTGTCGGAAGGGGATATTCTTACCCTACAACTCGAGACTCACGGCTGTGACGAAGGTATCGGTTTCAATAATGGAGAAATTCTTAAATGGAAGGATTTCTACGATATCATTAGACCTCTTAATATTAAAACGGGACACTTGTTATTTGTTGTGATGGCTATGTGTAAGAGTATTGCTATGATTTCTGCGATAAATCCTGAAAAACGTGCTCCATACAGAGCGTTTATCTGTACAACGAGAAAGGTTACTTCTGACGAAATATACAGAGGCTTTCTCGCCTTTTACGACAAATACTTCAATTTACTAGATATTTCACATGCCCTCACTGCCTTGCAAAATGAAGTGAAGGATGATAATGGGTATTCTCCTTTTCAAGTATTATCTGCTGAAAGCGTTTTTGACGAAACATTTAATCTTAATAGGAATATTTCTAGTCTGGTGAATAATCAGTTGGAACAATTAAACATCCCCATTACTGATTCAACGAGATCAATAATGGCTTATAACATTAAACTGTTACTGGGGAATTTGCATAACAGGTTCTACAACTACTATAATTTCAAAGACCTTTATTGATTTATGCTCGAACTCGAACTACAACAATACCTCCGCCGCGAGTACCCACAAGAGAATGCTCGCTGCGAATGGAAGGAATATAAGAATTTGAAAA